>VMHT01165508.1_pt1 | contig 32179 bp, 42 predicted proteins | sample 4693611 | NCBI WGS metagenome assembly VMHT01 (sample SAMN12280063, study PRJNA550983) | marine metagenome | isolation source: seawater sampled from same location over 5 years 0.02-0.2 micron viral filtrate | place: USA: collected off the coast of southern California halfway between the port... ...
AAGCCTTACAGATACAGAAATTACAGCCGCTAAAGCTATCAGCAAACTGTTCAAGACCTTTAAATGGAAAGATAAGGTTACATCAAAAGGTGACAATGCCAGAACTCACTCAGGTGTAATTGCCCAAGAAGTTCAGCAAGCTATGACCGATGCAGGTCTTGATGCAACTAAATACGCCTTTTTCTGTTCTGACACATGGTGGGAAACACAAACCGAAGTGCCAGCCGTTGAAGCTGACGAAGAAAACGGCATTGAGGCAAAAGACGCATACACTCGCACAGACACTTATGACACAGCCGATGAAGCCCCTGAAGGTGCAACAGAGCGCACACGTTTGGGCATCCGCTATCCAGAGTTATTGGCTTTCGTTGGTGCGGCTACAGAGCAACGCCTTGCAAGCATTGAAGCCCGACTTACAGCACTGGAAGGCTAGGCATGGCTAAACCAACAGTAACAGAAGTCAAATCTCAGATTGACACGCACGAAGCTATCTGTGCGGAGCGATGGCAGGAGACCATCAATCGCATCAAAAGGCTTGAACTAGTTATTTTGAGTTCTGGCGGTGCAACGATACTTTTGCTGGTCAATATAATATTTGGTGGCTAGAGATGTTTCTATCTAAAAATTTTAGTCTGCATGAGCTTATTAAAAGCAATACAGCCCAAAGACTTGGGATAGATAACACGCCAGAAGACTTTGCAATTTTAAATCTTGAAGCGTTATGCAAGTTTATACTTCAGCCATGTCGTGATCATTTCGGAATACCATTTACGCCATCAAGCGGCTACAGGTCGCCCGTATTATGCGAGGCATTGGGAAGCAAGCCCACATCTCAACACGCCATGGGTATGGCGGCAGACTTTGAAATTCCATCAATAACAAATCTAGAACTTGCAGAATATATCCGAGACAATCTGGTATTTGACCAACTTATTTTAGAATATTATGAGCCAGAGTTTGCCAATTCAGGTTGGGTCCATTGTTCATATGTCTTAAACAATAATAGGATGCAGGTCTTGCGTTACGATGGTGCAGACTACAAAAAAGGCTTGATTGATGCTTAGTCTTTTTGGCAGTGCGTTGGGTTTTGCTGGCTCTGCATTGCCAGCCATAACAGACATAATGAAAAACAAGTCCAATCAAAAGTTTGAACTAGAAAAAATGCGTGTCGCCGCAGAACTAAGAAAATCAGGATATGACTTTGAACTCAAAGCACATGAAGCACAAGCATCCGACAAGGAGCATGAGAGGCTCATACAGCACGATATTGCGATAAATGGTAGTACGGGGTGGATTTCGGCATTGCAACGCTCTGTGCGGCCTGTAATCACTTATTTCTTTTTTGGCCTTTTTGTTGTGATTGAGGTTGTTCTATTGCGTGAGGCAATCAAGACAGGCATGGATGTATCGTCAGCCATTCAAATTCTTTGGGATGAAGATACCAAGGCAATTTTTGCCGCTATAATAAGCTTTTGGTTTGGCTCTAGGGCAATAGATAAAGCTAGGCGATGAGCAAGAAGTATCCAAAGCTATCAAATAATCAGACCACACGCCTTGGCGGTCTTATCGCTGTATCTTGTGGCAGACAGCCACATGACTGGTTACTCAATGATCTAATAAGGGGCGAATTTGTTTCAGAGCAATCAAACTTGACGGAAAAGGGCATGAATGAGTTGGGCAGACTAATGAAGCTATTAGGCATCAGCGTGGGCTATCTAAACGATGAGCCAGAAATCCAAGCTACAAGCGACCAACGCTCTCCTGATAACACGGCCTGTACACGATGAGGAATAAAAGATGGAAAGCAGATAACATCACCCGCCCCAATTTGTAATTTCATTTCGCCGCTATCAAAAAAACATAATTCACCGCCAGCAAATTCTTCATTAAGCGGAATCACTATGCTTATTTTTCTTGTTGACGCATCACCAGAGCCGAGGTCGGTATGCCAGTCATATTTTCCAAGAGCGGAATATTTTAACAAAACTGGACGTTCATATAAACCACAAATATCAAAATGAAAAAATTCTTCGTTTGCTTGTCTTGCTAATGTGCAAAGCAATGTTGATAGCCAGTCATTTTCTGGTATATCAGCAATGACCCATTGGTCAACTTGACGAGTCTCTATATCAATTACATTGTTGTCATCTGTTTGAACCCGTGCAGGTTTTTTGGGGTTGATAGCATCTTTGTGCATCTCAATGATCTGGGTGCAAATTTCTGGCTTCAAGTTATCTATACAAGTAACGCCCAGACCATCAGTCCTATTTGTCGGCGGTATTATCATAATCGATTTTTATTTTCAAGGTATTTACAGGCTAATATAACACGCCTTGATGGCGGAAGTGATCCTGATTCCATTTGCCCGATAGTACAAGCTCTTTGGTAACCAAGTTCGTTGGCTGTTCTTTGCTGTGTCCAGCCCATAGCCTTGCGCCATTGTTTCATGTCAAAGTCATACATTGAGTTTTGCCTTTATCTTAATGATAAATTCATCGTAAGTTAAATATTCCCAGCTACTTCCATGCAAAAGATATGTCCTGCCTCTATATGGAGGCGTATCATATTGATGCTGTGCATAGTGCATGATCTTAATGCAGTCACCATCATTGTCCTTTTCTGGCAGATATCTAAAGCCTTTGTATTCAAATACAGGTGCTGTTTTACAAATATCCATTGAGTTCTCCTTTTGTATAAAATGCCATTCTTATGCGAACAAGTCAAGCCTGCAAGCTATAATATTCTTTTGTAAGTCGTTCAAAGGTTGTTGCCGCCGCTATATCTGTATTGAACTCGGAGCGGCTTTTAATGCTACATAAAGCGCGAAGTGCATCTGCAATCGTGTTTGGATCATCAGGATTTACATCTGCCATATTATAGCTATCACGCAAAAACCTACCAAACATTGGTTCTTTGCATAATATACCCGCCTGTTGAATAAGCTTTGTAGCGGTGGGTTGTGGTGTTTGTATTTGTCTAAGTTTAGCTACAGCAATATATTGCTCTGCGTCTGGCATGGGCAGACCGAAGGCATCTGTAAATTCTTTTTGTGCCTCTATCGGAAACTCAATTATCATTTGAAATACACGCCGTGTTTTGATTAATTTAAAGTCGCTGTATGTACCAGCCATAACGCTATCTTGCATTTATTAACTCCCAATACGGTGAACTCAGCCATATCTTTTGCGCTTGCATTTTTCCGTGGCTGTATGGCAAGTGTCGCCGCTCAAAAAATTTGTATTCAGTATAATGATGCAAAAGCGCATGATGCCCACGACACAGAGGTATGCAATTCATGTCCTCTGATTTCATAGCCATGCCTCGATAACCATACCAAGGCTTCATTAAATGGTGCGCTTCTATATTACCAGCGCATCCATGCGGACCTACCAGACAAGGCAGAGTCCGCACGTATGCTAAGTGTTTTGGGCTTTTATAACGGGATGTCATCATCATTTGCCCGTGGTTGGCTATCTTTTTCTTTAAATGATAGCGAGGTATAAGCCGTGCCTTTTTTCGACACTTTTTCGCGCCCCCAACACATAATTGGTATGTCACCAATCATGCCGTTTACAAAGTGGTCGCTATCATTTTCATTGCGCTTTTGCTTGTTGGCAGAATATACGCCCACTACAACAGCTAGTTTTTGCATGGTGCGCTGTTGTCCATCTGGGGTAGTCCATGTGTTTTCGATAAGATAACAATCAGTTTCCTCATCAAAAAGTTTTACAGGTCCCTGCCCTACGATTGTTTCCCCGCGACTAGGAAAGAGGGAGCCTGTCATATCGCGCATTTCGAATTTATCAGTCATTGAATAATCCTTTCTGTGTGTCATCAATGTTATCTGCTCTGAATCTTATATCAACTAGGCGGTAATCTCTGCCGCCAATCTTAGACTTGAAAAGTTGGCCTACAGGCTCTAAAATATTGAGCCTATCAAGTCCTATAGTCATGGTCTGACCATTGTGTGTAATGACCAGACCACCACATTGTTTTGCCTTTTCTAGTTCATAATCACGAATAGAAACGACAGTGCCTTTGAACAGCTTACTCTTGTGTAAGGTCAGCATTGGCAAGCCATCCCTCTAAGTATTCTGTGCGGTTTTGTTTGCGTTTTGTTGTCAAGCCTTCATCAGCTTTTGTATCTAATAGAGCAACAGTTATATCAGATTTATTTTCGCGGCAGATTTCAGTAGCTTCTGGCAAAGATTTATCTTTTAGCAATGATCTCAAGGCTTCGCAGTATTCAGCAGTGCCAAATACAATCTGCTTTACATCTTTGCTTTTCCAAAGTGTGTATTGCTTTGACATTTCAGCAGGCGGGTTCTTTTGGGCATCATTGCCATCGTCATCATCTGCGCCGATACCAACTGCAATAGCCAGTGAGTATCTACGTGCATAAGTAAGAGCAGAGCCAAAGGCATGTGCTGAGTTCTTATCAGCAGGAACATATACTGGTCCGCAATGTATTTCACCACCATGCCCCATTAAAATTGTTTCAACCTTTGCACCAGTTTCGCAATCATGTGCAATCTGTTGCCAGACAATTCCGTATTCCAGAAGCGGTGCAGTTACGGCATCAATAACATTCTCAAGGGTTGCGTATTTACTATTATGGAATGGATTAACTGAATCTGCCTTTGCATTCCTAATTTTGTGTTTAGCATTTACAAGATTGTAAACTAAGTGTGCGTTTGTTTGAGTCATTTTAGTCTCCATATATTGAGTTAAAAAATTCTACATGAACATCATTTACACGAAAGTCGTCTGGATTTGGTCGTAAATACATCCGTATGATTTCATGTATGTCATTAGATAGTGACAAGATGTTCTGCATTGCTTTTGCGGTTTGTTTTACTCGGCGAATTCCCTCCGCATGGTTCGCCTTAAAAATAGTAATCCCTTTTGGGTATGCGTAATATACGTAAGCATCTAATCCCAAAGCATCTTGGTAAATAGATGCTTGTAAATTTGCGCTGTATTCAAGTTTAGATTGCGTTTGTGCTTTTGTTTTAAGCTCAATTATTTTATTATCACAAATCATGTCGACAAACCCAGTTATCGGAACAGGTATTTCGTCTAATTCAAGCGATATTTCTTTTTGTGACTCAATAACATTTTCGTCAAAAGATTGTGCAAGCATTTCAACTGTTCGCGTAATTATCGACAATTCTTTTTTTGCTTTTTCATTATCTTGTGAAATATCACTATATTTAAGGCTTTTGTAAAATTTTTGCTCTGCTGTTGCCAAAGCCGCATGTTTTTTCAATTTCTTTTGACCAATAGCGATAGCCGCCGCCTCAACTGCAGATCCCCGAAAGGCTGAAACGCCTACAGGGTTGTTAATATTTGCGACACGACATGCCCATAAGAATGGCGAATGTATATATGTATTAATTTGACTTGCAGAAATATGGTCAAGACCATGAGTGTTGAATGGATCATTTGAAAGCATCTTGAGTAACTCCTTGTTCGTCTATGAATATATACAATATTCGACACTGGTCAACGACTATTTTTTTGTTTATAATCAACGCACACCATAAGGTGCTAACCCAAGCCAGACGGCTGGTATTAAATGTGGAACCCATATCAGCAACCCTTACAGGCATTGCGCTTGCAAGACAGGGCTTAGAGCTTTTAAAAAATACAAAAGATGGTGTCAGTGATGCACAGCAAATAGGCAGTGCGTTAATGTCTATATTTGAAGGACACCGCCAGTTTAACGAAAAACGATACTCAAAGACAGCGAAGATAGGCTTTAATGATGTAGCCACCGAGGCTATCGAATATCAAAATCATCTTGAGGATTTGTATGAGCTTAAGGTTCTTTTGAACAGACGCTACGGACATGGATTTTTCGAAAAGATACAGAAAGAATATCAAGACAGAGTAAATGAGCAGAAAGAGCAGGAAAAACTTGCAAGGCAGGAGAAGATAAGGCAATGGGCAAAATACAGAGAGTGGTTTCAGACGGGGGCGATAATCTTCATTTTGACTGTCCTACTTGCGGTCGGCCTACTTCTTTGGATGGCCTACGAAAAAGATCAAGGGGACTTAGTAATTCCGACAACATACAACGCATACGATATCGAATCTCAAGTCTTGCGGAAAGGTTAGGCTGTGCCGAAGAATTTCCAAGAAAATACTAAATATGCCAAGCACGACCTAGATGGCGATGGGGTTATTACTGACGATGAAATTGCAAGAGAAAAAGAACTTATAGAGCTTGAACTCAGGGAGTCGAAATCAGAAGCACAACAACGGATGGCTTGGCTGGCTATGTTTAGTATGCTTGGCTTTAGTGCCTTTTTGTTTATGCCTTTTATACCTGATAGCAGGGTCAATGCTCTGGCTGATCTGCTTGGTTTGTTTTACATTGCTCAAGCTGGCGTGGTCGGTGCTTACATGGGTGTTCAAGCCTATATGTCTAGAAAATAAAAAAAAACAAAAACCCTAGTTTTATTGATAAAAATAATTCTTGACAGAACAAAAGTAATATGGTATAATGTAGCATAATAAGAAATTGCTATTTGACATTGTAAAGAAAAATTCCAGCGCAGAGATGCGAGAGGCGATAGCCAATTCATTTCAATGTAAATTCAATAGAGAGTATTATGACTGAAAAATTTATATTCAAACCAAACTATCAAGTAATTATCTACACTGACCAAATTAGCCTCGCGGCGGTTGATACCGATTATGATGATCGGTGGATATCAAAGCAACGAGAGGATATGGTGCATTTCCTACAGATTGCAGTAGGGATGGAAGTAATAATTGGATATTTACAAAACCCCGAAAATGGCAGACGAGATTTAACTAATACTCAGATGTCAATTAAGGGCGAACTTGAATATTCCGAGGATAGGGATGCATATAGGATTCTGATTGATAATCAGACCTATTGCTACTTTACCTCTTGGGATGTGATTTCAGCTACCTTTGATGGCAGTAATGAAACCACTAATAATTATCCAACCATAATGATACGTTAAGATTAGGGCGGACTTCGGTCTGCCCTTTTTTTTGTTTACTGATTCAATCAAATCATATTATTGTGTTCTTGAACGAACAAGGAGGAATAATAATGAGCTTTGAGGCTATGAAATGGGCTAGCGAACAAAAGGCTGGCAATTCTACCAATAAGGTAATTCTTTTAATATTAGCAAATTATGCAGATCAAGATTTCAGTTGCTTTCCAAGCATTAGAAAACTGGCAGAAATGGCAGAGTGTGGGGAGTCAACTGTAAGGCGATCATTAAAAGATTTGTCAAAACGTGACTTAATAATGATACAAAATAGATTTGAGCCATACGGAGATCGACAAAGGCAAACATCTAATATTTACACATTGAGGGGCTTTCAAAATGAAACCCACCCCCCTGTCAAATTGACACCCGCCCACCTGTCAAAATCAATAGGGCATATAACCAATCATATTAACCAATCAGAATATACTATAGGCTTTAATGATTTTTGGACTGCATATCCGCGCAGACCAAATACATCAAAGAAGGATGCTTTTGCTAAATACAAAAAAGCAATAAATAAAATATCAGAGCAACAATTAATTAAGTTAACAAAGCAATTTGCATCATCACAAAAAAATACAGATCCAAAATTTATACCTCACGCATCTACGTGGTTAAATCAGGAAAGGTATTTTGATATACTTGAAGAACCAAAACAGAAAACAAATAGAAATAGGATTGCAGGATGACACTTTACGAACAAGGAATAAAGATTAATTCAAATAGCGCAGGTAACCATAAGACAACATGCCCACAATGTTCTCATACTAGAAGAAATAAAAAAGACCTTTGCTTGTCAGTAAAGATTGATCAAAATGGCGGCGCTGTTTGGAAATGCCACAATTGTGGATGGTCAGGCAATATTGCAGGGGTAGGTTTTAGCCCAAGCCCTAAACGGATACGCAAGATAAGTTTACCTGACAATCAAGAGCGTGACGACAAATTCTACACATGGTTTAGCAAGCGCAGTATATCAAAGAAAACAGTAGATGCCTTTGGTATTTACAAAACCAAGATGTATTTTGGAGAAGGCGAGGAAGCCTGCATAGCTTTTCCATATCGCCACGATGGTGAACTTTATAATATCAAATATCGTACAGCAGATAAAAAGTTCCGCCAAGAAAAAGATGCCAGAAAACAATTCTATATGGCAGAGACGCTTGACCTATTGGAACAGGACGCATTGATAATAGTTGAAGGCGAGATGGACGTTCTTTCGTTATACGAATGCGGCTTTTCAAATGTTATTAGCCTGCCAGATGGCGCACCTACAAAAGCAGAGTACCGAGAGCATGACAAACGCTTTGAGATACTCGCAAACCTTGAGGGGCATAAGGCAACTAAGATAATTATAGCGGTAGATATGGATGATGCAGGGCAAGCCCTTGCCGATGAATTACAGCACAGATTTGGCAAGGATATATGTTGGCGGGTAGAATGGCCTGATATGCATGATGTGACTTGCAAAGATGCTAACGAAACCTTGATGACACATGGCAAGGAGGTAGTCAAAGAATGCATAGATGCCGCAAAGCCAAACCCGATTGATGGTGTATTTACCGCACAGCAATATCTCGGCGGTGTTCTTGATCTTTATTACGGCAGGACAGCAAAGCCACTATCAACAGGCTTTCCCGAACTTGATAAAATCTACAAGATTATGCCTGCTACATTTCATGTGATTACTGGTGTTCCTAACCATGGTAAATCAAACTTCCTTGATCAACTTATAGTTAATATGGCAGAGGATCATTTTTGGAAAATTGGTGTATTTAGCCCTGAACATTCTACTCAACAACATTTGCGGCGACTTCTTGAAAAAAGATTGCGTAAGCCATTTGAGCATGGCCCAACATCAAGAATGAGTGAGGCAGAGCTAAGGCAAGGTGTAGATTGGCTTAATGATCATTTTCATTTTATAGAGAGTAGCGATGAAATACCAACAATAGACTATATACTTGACCGAGCCAAACAGATAAATTTGCGTTACGGCTTAGACGGTCTAGTAATAGACCCATTCAATAAAATCGATGCAACCAGAGATGGCGGTAAACGTGAAGATGAACATATTCGTGACCTGATTGCTAAATGCCAACGATTTGGTCAGTATTATAATACGACTGTATGGATGGTGGCACATCCTCACAAACTCTATAGAACAGACGAAGGCATAATTCCTGCGCCAGATCTGTATCAGATAGCAGGGTCAGCACATTGGAACAATATGGCAGATGTTGGCATGGTCGTGCATAGAGATTTTGAAAGCAACGAAACACGAGTGATTATGCGAAAGGTTAGAGAGCAGGACGTATATGGTAATATCGGCGAGTGTTTCTTTACCTATAATACTACAACAAGGTCTTATCAGGAAGTTGTCACAGATGCCGAATAGTGTTATAAAATATATTCCTTGTTCGGAGGGGCGGGCGTGATTTTATTGCGCTCGTCCCATAACAACTGTAAACACAGCGAATAGGTCTTATGCAAAATATTTCATTTGAATACATTGATACAAAAAAACTAGTTCCTTATGCAACAAATAGCCGAGTGCATAGTGCTGAACAAATTGATAAAATTGCAAAATCAATAACAGAATTTGGCTTTTTAAATCCCATAATTATTGATGGTAAAAAGGGCATCATTGCAGGGCATGGTCGTGTATTGGCGGCAAAAAAATTAAAGATAGATAAATTGCCAACAATCAAAGCAGAACATTTAACTGAAGCACAAAAAAAAGCATATGTTTTAGCAGACAATCGTATAGCACTAGATGCATCATGGGATTTTACTTTACTGCGTGATGAGTTCGAGCAGTTACAATTACATCAGTTCGATCTATCATTTACTGGTTTTGAGCCAATAGAGCTAGAAAGTCTAAAGCTAGATATTGATGAAGAAAAAACAGACGCATGGGCAGAATGGGAAGGCATGCCAGAATACGATGACGAACCAACAGTCTTTCGTAGATTATGGGTACACTTTCATACTGAAAAAGACTTAAAAGATTTTGAGCGTTTGCTTGAAGGGCAGACAGTAACAGAAAAAACCAAAACAGTTTATTTCCCCAAATATATACCACAGAATAATTCAGATTATGAGTATACTGACGAATAATCACCCAAACTTTCCAATATACATACCCTCTAAAGGCAGGGCGGATGTGTGTCTAACTTCGGATGCATTATGCGAGATGAAGGTAAAGCATTACATTATCGTAGAGCCGCAAGAAGTGAAATTATATAAGGCACATCGTAATCTTGAATATGCAAGTATTCTAAAGCTTGATTTAAGTTATAAGGATAAATACGAACACTGCGATGATCTAGGCACTAGTAAAAGCTCAGGACCAGGTCCCGCACGTAACTTTGCATGGGATCATAGCATGAAAAATGGCTACGATTGGCATTGGGTTATGGATGACAACATACAGTATTTCATCAGGACAAATAATCGTAGGCGAATTAGATGTAAAACCGCATCATTCTGGAAAGCCCAAGAAGATTTTATTTTGAGGTATGAGAATATAGGAATGGGCGGACCAGTGTATGGAATGTTCTGTTTTCGTGATCCAGAGATAGATATGCCTCCCTTTATAACAAATACAAGAATATACAGTTGTAACTTCATCCGTAATGATTTGCCGTTTAGATGGAGAGGCAGATATAACGAAGATACAATATTGTCACTTGATATGATGAAGGCGGGTTGGTGTACAATTCAGTTCTATGCATTTGCTCAACAGAAAATTGTTACACAAGCACTCAAAGGTGGCAATAGTGACGAATTTTATTTCAAAGAGGGAACTCTTGAAAAGTCACGTATGCAAGTACAAGTGCATCCTGATGTGAGCAAGTTGGTAAAAAAGTTTGGTAGATGGCACCACAGGGTTAATTATATGCCGTTCCAAAAGATGAAACTGAGAAGAAAAAAAGACTACGAAGCAATGTTAGGAAAAAATGATTATGGGCAGAAGCTTGTCAAAAGAGTTAAATCTGATTAAATACATATTAATTATGTAATTTGGACATAGAGCAATGGCAAATAGAGATACAGGCAAAATACGAGAGCAGATTAGGCAGGAGTATATTCAGGGTGTAGCCGATGATGATGGCATTCGTAACTATCCTAGTATGCGAGAGCTGTCACGCAATCATGGGACAACCGCAAATACAATCAGTAGATGGGCAAGAGAAGGCGATTGGCTAAATAAACGCCAAGAATTTCAAGATCAACTTACAAAAAAGATTTCTGAAAAAAAGGTTAATAAATTGGCAGAACAAGCAAGTCAGTTTGATAAAAATTGCTTAACAATTGCAAATGGCATGATCAGTGAAGTTGGCAGACGATTGCAAGCAAATCTGGCGGCACTAAGTGGGGATGGCAATACAGTAGCACTTGATATCTACCAAATTAAAGATTTAAGCCTGATCGCACTGAATGGGCAAAAGCTTGGTAAGTTGGCATTAGGTGAAGCATCAGAAATCCACAAAGGAACAATCAATGTTGACGGAGACGAAGCGTTTAAGCGAGCTTTACAACAATTACGAGCAATGCGGGAAGAACGAGCACAGAGCCACACTACAGTCCATTAGTGAATGGGAAACGCAAGCGCGTGATTTACAAATTACACCAACTGGTGATTGGAATATATGGCTCATATTAGCTGGCAGAGGCTGGGGTAAGACACGTACAGGCGCACAAGACATAATTACCTATGCGCTTGAAAATGATGGCGTTAATTGTGCGGTAATTACACCTACATTTGGTGATCTGAAAAGAGTGGCATTTGGTGGTGTTTCAGGCATCATGTCGTTAATACCAAGAGAGTGCTTGGTTGATGGCAGAGGTCAAGGGTTTAATGCAAGCAATCAAGAAATACGTTTAAAGAATGGATCAAAGATCATAGGTTTTAGTGCCACAGAGCCAGATCGGTTACGTGGACCACAGTTTCACAGGGCATGGTGTGACGAATTAGCGGCATGGCGGTATCCTGAGACATTTGATCAGTTACTTTTTGGCTTAAGGCTGGGAGAAAAACCACAATGCGTTATCACAACAACGCCAAAGCCTACTAAGTTGCTTAAAAGCTTGATTGATAAACCCGATGTAATTGTAACTAGAGGAAGTACATTTGATAATGCCGCAAACTTGGCTCCCTCAGCACTTGCCGCACTAGAAGAAAAATATGGCGGTACAACATTAGGCCGCCAAGAACTTTATGCGGAAATTGTTGACGAAGTAGAGGGTGCGCTTTGGTCAAATGATCAAATAGATGCACTGCGTATCAATGAAAATGATATACCAGAATTTGCAAGAATTGTTGTCGCAGTTGATCCCGCTGTAACAAACAATGAGCATTCAGACGAAACAGGTATTATTGTGGCAGGTCGTGGGATTGATAATCGCTTTTATATAATAGAAGATATTTCTCAGAAAAATACACCAGATGGCTGGATGCGCGAGGCTATAAGAGCCTATTATAAATATGAAGCAGACAGAATTGTTGTCGAGGTTAACAATGGCGGTGATCTTGTAGAAAAGCTACTTGCTACAATTGATAAGAATGTGCCAATACGTTCAGTAAGAGCAACACGAGGCAAAATGATACGTGCAGAACCTATTGCCGCACTATATGAACAAAAAAAGGTGTCACACGTTGGAATATTTGCTAAGCTAGAGGAACAAATGTGTTTTTATATCGGTGATGGCAAATCACCTGATAGATTAGATGCTCTAGTTTGGGCATTAACAGAGTTGAGCCGTTCAGACGGACAGGCTACTTGGAGAATTAGCTAATGCCGACATTTAGACAGCGACTAGCAAGCTTTATCAGTCCGCCAAACCTTGAGCGTAAAGAGTTTCCAATGGTCATGTATCAGGGGGTAACGGCATACAATCAAAGCAAATACACCTATCAACGTCTGTCCCAAGAGGGCTATCAACAGAATGCGATTGTTTATCGGTGTATCAATGAGATTGCCAACGGAGCTAGTGCAGTAAAGTTTCAGGTGTTCGATGGGGACACACAGATTGAAAACCATCCGCTTGAGATGTTGCTTAAAAGGCCAAACGCACAGATGGCGGGTTCAGAATATTTCCAAGCCCTGTATTCATATCTGCTTTTGGACGGAAACTCCTACGCATTGCGCTCGGATGTAAATGGTAAGCCAAGTGAGTTACACATCTTACGTCCAGACCGCATGACAATTACGCCAAGCAAGACGCAGATACCCAAGAATTACCAGTACAAGATTAATGGGCAGGTAGCGGCTCAGTATGATGTTGACCAAGAGACAGGCGCATCAGAAGTTAAACACCTTAAACTTTGGAACCCATTAGATGATTACTATGGGCTTTCACCAATTAGCGCGGCGGCTGTTGATATTGATCAGCACAACCTTGCGGCACGACATAACGTCAATCTACTTAACAACGGCGCAAGACCATCAGGGGCTATCGTATTTAAGCCTAAAGATGATGCAGGAATGCCTGTTCAGTTATCAGAGTCACAAAGGCAACAGCTACACACAGACCTCAATGCGAGGTTTAGCGGCCCAGATAATTCAGGCCGAGCGATGTTGCTTGAGGGTGATTTCGATTGGAAAGAGATGGGTTTGACACCAAAAGACATGGATTTCCTAGAATTGAAGAACATGAGCGCGAGGGATATAGCTTTGTGCTTTGGTGTTCCTAGTCAGTTGGTTGGTGTCCCAGACGCACAGACATACGCAAACGTGCAAGAGGCAAGACTAGCCCTGTACGAGGACACAATCGTGCCTTTGATGATGCGGATGCAGAGCGACTTAAACGAGTGGCTTGCACCAGCATATGGTGAGAATATCCAAATAAGATACGACATTGACTCTATCCCAGCCATGGCAGAGCGCAGACGCAGGATTTACGACAATGTGATAAATGCAGTCCGCGAGGGGATTATCAGCAGAAACGAAGCCAGACAGCGTTTAGGGCTGGATGATATTACAGGCGGTGATGATGTTTATATTGCGGCAAACCTGTTCCCATTGGGCGCACCTAACACGGAGGATGCAGATGACGAAGATGCTAAAGATATTTACGGCGGTAAAAGAGAGGTCGAAAAAGATATTTTTACAACTGAAAGCGAAGCTGAACAACGTGCTGAACAGATAGGTTGTAGTGGCACACATGCACACGAGACAGAAAACGGCACAGTCTATATGCCATGCGCCAGTCATTCAGACTACGAGAGACTTACAGGCGATGAATTGGAAACACCAAAGGCGGAGGCTGATGTTGACACGAAGCCGACAGAAGCTATGGCAAATGCCGCGAAACGTGGGCTAGAGATGCGCCGAGAGTTTGGGCGAGGAGGGACAGCAGTAGGTGTTGCTAGGGCAAACCAGCTTGTTAAACGAGAAAACCTCTCACCGTCCACTGTGAGGCGCATGCATAGCTTTTTCAGCAGGCATGAGGTTGACAAGAGAGCCGAGGGCTTTCGTGAGGGCGAGGATGGCTATCCAAGTGCTGGTAAGGTCGCATGGCTACTTTGGGGCGGCGATAGCGGTCAGTCATGGGCGCGCCGTAAGGTTGATCAATTAAACCGAGAGCGTGATAAAAACTTTGAAGTAGATGCGCTCATAAATGGTGTATTTGAAAGCAAGGCCACAGTATCAGCGCGAGCCAAAAAAGCTATTGCTAAAAAGGTCAAAGACCATAATGACGAACATGGCGATAAGAAAGGCAAGCGCGTCACACAGCGCATGTTAGAAGCTGTTTTTCGTAGGGGAGTGGGGGCATACAATACAAACCCAGGTTCAGTACGTCCATCTGTAACGAGCAGTGACCAGTGGGCGCAAGCTAGAATTAATGCATTTTTATACGCAGTGCGAAATGGCAGATTTAGGTCAGGCAAGTTTGACCTTGACCTTTTACCCGAAGGTCATCCAATGAAAAGCAATAAGAAAAAATGACCATAGATGCAAAATATGGCATTCAAATCCATGAGGGTATGATTGCAAGACACCGCCCAGCATTTAAGTTTGGCTATAATCCCGCAGTGGGTACAGATGAGGAGACAGTCTGGTCACAGGGCGGCATTTATAGTTATTTGTCATCAGCTAGTGTGTTGAAGGTATCAAGCAGTGATGATGGCGATACATCAACAATTACGATAAGTGGGCTGAATGCAAACTATGATGAAATATCTGAAAGCGTAACAATCACAGGTCAAACCGCAGTAAATACGTCAAATAGTTTCTTGCGGGTTAATCGTATGTTTGTAACTGCAGACGAGCCAACTGGCGATATTTACGCAGGAACAGGCACAGTTTCATCAGGTGTCCCAGTAAATAAATACGGAAAGATAGATGCTGGCGAAAACCAGACATTGCAAAGCGTGTATTCAGTTCCAAGAAATCACACAGCGTATATTTTTAACGTAACAGTTTCATCAGGCACAACGGCGGCAAACAAATTCGCAACAGCCAGACTCTTGTTGCGTGAGTTTAGTGGTGTATTTAGAACCCAGACAGTGACGACATTACACAACAATTTTGCACAATACATTTTGGGTGTCCCGATTGCTATGCCAGCTAAATCTGATATTGAGATAAGGGCAGTGGTAAGCTCAGGGTCAGATGCAATCTCTGGCACTTTTAGTTATGTGTTAGTCAAAGATGAAAACAGCTAGAAAGCAAAGGCGTGGTCGGCTTATATCGGCACGCAGAGAGGTTGCAGAGCAGAACCGTATCCGTAATGGCTATGAGCGCAATCTTGCACAGCAACTTATTTCAGCATTCAATCGGATAGGCACAAGGGCTGGAGAGCAATACGAATATGGCGGACTTCGAACAATAAACCGCAATCAAATAACTCAAGATTTAACTAATGTAATTCTGCCAAGTGTGCGTGCTATTATGACTGCAATGGTAGATCGCTTTACATTAATACGAGCAAAGCAATCACCATACGAAAGATATATAGAAGAATATATAAATACGCAGGTAGGAAGTCGTATCCAGCTTATTGATGCAACAACACTTGTATTAATACGCAAAGCTATCCTTGATGGCACAGGTGATGATCTAGGACCAGCCCAGATTTCAAGACTTATCCAAAATAGGGTTTCAACGATTGGCAGACGCAGGGCTATCACTATAGCCAGAACTGAAACACACAGTGCGGCATCATTCGCAAACAATGCTGTTGCTAAAGAAATAGGTGTTGACCTTAAAAAACGCTGGGTCAGCACAAACGATGACAGAACACGCGCGCACCACAGGGCGGTAAATGGTCAAGAGGTTGGCATGGAGGAAGACTTTATAATCCCGACACCCGTTAAGGGCGGGGCAGTAGAGGATAGGCGGCTAGCGTATGCTGGAGACCCCCGTGGAGGTCCCCAGAACACGATTAATTGTAGATGTGTTATTGTTTATTATGAAGAGGGTGACGAGATACTTGACTCGTAGATGGCCTTAATAGGGTCATCAATTACGTCAAGCTTAGTCATATCATGCCGATCGCGTGATATTGTAATAACGCCATCACCAAATTTGTTTGCTATCCAAGACAGCAAATTCCAAACAACTAAGTCGTATGGATTTTGTCTTGTCTTGCAGAAATTAAATTTGTAATATTCATCTGGTCGCCCATTTTCTTTTGCATTTGCAAATGGTGTTTGCTCAAAAATGAATGTTTCGCAATCGTTACCTTTTGTGCCATTAAAGGCAATCTCGGCATCATGCTGTGTTTCATCTACAAAGATGTGACCTTCGCAAGTATCACGGAGATAGCTGTATTGATCTAAAATCATAAGCCATTCAGTTCCAGTAAAGTCGCGGTATTGTTTCCAGTAGTTTGTATATCCCATTTGAGTTCTCCTATAATAAATTGAGATGAAAAAAGGGGCGGCTTTGACCGCCCCTGATAAATTAGAAATTGTAGTCGTGGAATTTTGAAGGTTGTGTTGATAGAAAATGTTGTCCATAAGATGATTTCCAACCATCTTTGTTTCGTCTTGCGCGAATGGTGGGCTTTTCTTGATTACTTTTAATATTCCAGATCTGTTCATCTTGATTTACACAATGACCAGCAAAACCGCCAGAAATAAATGCTGGTTGCCATTCGCCTTTTTCTGCATCCATTTCGCGGATTTCAATAGTTGTATCAGAAATAACACGGACAATTTCAAAAGGCGTTACATCTGAGTAACCAGACATGTTGGCATATTCAAAATTGATAGTCTCAATCTTAAAAGAATGAGAGATTGTGCCAAGCTTACTTTCTTTAACAGTTGGCAGAAATGATATAGCATTTTTTGCGGCAAATTCAGTTGAAAAAGATGTAGCTTTTAAACAATTAAGTGTGTCGTAGATTTTGCCATGTGCAAGTGATTTTTCTACATCTACATATTCTTCACCGAAATCCATGACCTCGCCTTCAAAGGTTTTCATGGTGTTAATGGTCTTGATATAAAATTGTGTAAACATTTGAGTAATCCTTTAATAAATAATCAATATAATACTAATACCAAATTGTTCTTATTAGATCAAGAAAAAAAACACCCCCAATCAAAAAAAAATTGAGGGTGCTTAATATTTGATTTGTTTGGGTTTATCTGGTCAGATATTCCCATTGATTGCTTTTAAGCATATTTGCCACCATATTTTCACGCTCTCTGCGTTTATTTGATGGGTTTGCGTAATCATTCGTATGCGTAGACCAATGCGTAGCGGCATTATATAAAGCCCAAAGGTTAGAGCCAAGTTTGTCTTGATAATCGCACCAATGACCAAAAAGAATTGTTCTCTGCTTTTGATTTACAGTGTCATTTTCAAGCGCTGTATGAGATGATTTCTGATAGCAAAGTGTTGCCTCAAATAGCTTCAAGGCCTGTAAATCTGTAATTTTAGTAGTAGAGTAGTCAGCCCACATTTGCTGGTTATCCCAAAATGTTTCAACACCATTCTGTATCTGGGCAATAAAGCCATCAACATCTAGTTTAGTGGTGTGTCTTTGGTATGTGTGCATAACATGATCGGCGGTTGTGCAACCATTTAGGCACCATAATCTTAATGCGTCTGCCTTCAATTGAACAGACCATGCGCCATCGTATGAATTATAAAAGCAGATACGAAATTTTATGTGATCATCAGCAATTGGTTCGGCAACCAGATCATTGAATAGAATTTCACCGCGTAGTCTTGCCCCATTATTAAAAAGGTCAATATTGCAATCATAATCATCAGCAATGCTTGATAAAGATACAGCATTCATTATTGATGATACAACTTCGTCATGTGAAATAAGTTCATATCTTTTGCCGTGAATTGCTAAAACATCATTTGTATCTGTTCTTACAACAGCACGACCTAGATTATTGGGAATGTTAAGATTAGAGACAGTTTGTATATCTTGTATTTCAACAGGAAAATTGTGATCTTGAATAGTCATTGAGTAACTCCTTGTAAAATGTTAATGACAAGTATACTAATACTAAATTATTCTTATAAGATCAACCGATATTATTAATTTCTTTTTTCTATTATTTCAGGATCAATTCTATCATCTAACCATAAGACTGGCATACAAGCCGCAATTCTGGCATCATCTTCAGTTGCACCAGAGTTTATTACCTGTGCTTGCATCATACAACTTACAGGATCAAGCCTTAGCTCTGCCTCTATAAGATTTAAGTCTTGACCAGAGTTTATTGTCATTTTAGAAAAAAGCATTAAAACATAAACATATTCTGTCATAATTTATTTATACAGCATTGTTCGTACAAGAGCGAGAAAAAAAAATACTTACTATTGTAAGAAAATCAAGATATGGTATGATTTATTATGCCAATACCAAAACCTAGATCTGGTGAGAGCGAAAAAGATTTTATGGATCGTTGTATGAGCAATGATACTATGCTTGCTGAATACCCAAGCAATCGCCAAAGGGCGGCAGTTTGTAATACACAGATGGAGCCAAAAATGTCAGATGAACTTGATACAAATTATCTAGACACGATTGCAGAAATCAAAGCCTATCACGATGAAGATGACGAAGACAAGGGCGAGTTTGAAGGCTACGCATCTATCTTCGGAAATAAAGACCTAGGCAACGATGTTGTTGATATGGGCGCATTTAAGAAGTCATTGCGCCGCCGTGGAGCGAAGGGTGTAAAACTTTTATACCAGCACGACACAAAACAGCCCATAGGTGTTTTTGATAACATTAAAGAGGATGACCGAGGCTTGTATGTCAAAGGCCGATTGGCGCTTGGCACACAGAAAGGCCGAGAAGTATTTGAGTTAATGAAGATGGGAGCCATTGACGGGCTGTCCATTGGATACAAGGTCGATAGCAAGGGTTATTCATATGACCAAGGCGGCAAGCGTAGACGCTTGAAAGAGGTTGATCTTATGGAGATTTCTGCCGTGACTTTCCCGATGAACCCACAGGCTACAATTCAGGCTGTGAAAGCGGAAGGTCGCACAGTTAGGGAGTGGGAGGGTTTTCTTCGGGATGAAGGAGACTTGAGCCGTTCCGATGCTAAGATTGCGGCAAAGGCCGTGTCTGATGCTTTGACTTGTCGGGATGACGAGGCACAAGCTGACTTAATAACCGCTATACAGCAAATTACCAAAACCCTGAAAGGATAGTAAAATGACAGATGAAGTCAAAAACTATGTTGAGGAAATGGGGCGGACTTTTGAGGAATTTAAGTCAACGATGGAAACTCGTTTGTCTGAAGTTGAATCAAAAGGCCAAGCAGACCCTTTGACCGAAACAAAACTTGAGAATATTGAGGGCGACCTTGATAGACTTGAAGATTTCAATCAGAAGCTAACTCAGCAAGAAGCCGAGTACAAGCAGATGGATGAAAAACTCACACGCTTTGAAACAATGCTGAAGCGTCCTGATGCCGCCATTGAAACCGCAAGTGTCGATATGGCAGTCAAGGCGTTTGACCAGTATCTTCGTAAAGGCGACAGCGAACTTACTTCAGAGGAAAAGAAATCCCTAACAGTCGGCGACAATACCGCCGCAGGCTTTCTTGCACCAAGCGAGTATGTAAATGAACTGATTAAAACTGTAACCGAGATTTCACCAATGCGTTCAATCGCAAGAGTGCGTCCAACCACACAGAAGTCAGTCCAGATGCCATCACGCACAGCTACTTTCTCAGCCGTATTTACAGCAGAGCAAGGCACACGTTCTGAAACAACAGGATACACAACTCAGCAGGAAGAAATTCCTACACACGAGATGTATGCCCTTGTTGATATTTCCGAGCAACTCCTTGAGGACAGTGTTTTTAATCTTGAAGCAGAGATGCAACAAGAGTTCGCTACACAGTTCGCAAAAGCTGAAGGTACAAAGTTTGTGACAGGCACGGGCGTTGGAGCACCAGAAGGCATTACCATTAATGCTGATGTTGCAACAACTAACTCAGGCTCTGGTACAGTATTGACAGCCAATGGATTGCTTGACCTTGTACACGCAATTAAGTCTGACTATACGAATAATGCTACATTTGTGTTTAACCGCACAACACTAGCGGCAATTCGTAAGTTGCAAGACACCGCAGGTCAGTATGTATTCCAAGCTGGTATGCTTCTTACAGGTGGCGTTCCAAACACAATTCTTGGATATCCATATGTTGAGATGCCAGATATGCCAGACGTTGCATCAAGCGCAAAGCCTGTTGCATTTGGTGACTTTAGCCGTGGATACATGATTGTTGATCGTGTAGGCTTGGCAGTCCTTCGTGACCCATTCACACAAGCGACAAGTGGTAATGTTCGTTACTACGCCCGTAAGCGTGTCGGTGGTCAGGTTGTGCTTGCTGAAGCAATCCGCACACAAACTATTAGCGCATAGGAGTAAGATATGTACGATTTATCAAATTCCATAAACCCAGCCGTATCACTTGCCGCCGCAGTTCGTTCAGCCGCCGCAAATGGTACAGGTGTTGACCTTAAAGGCTATGAAAGTGCAACCATCCTTGTTGACGTAGGTGCTGAAGGTGATACTTTGTCTGGCTCAGTATTTTTTGAGGTTTCATTGGAAGAGTCCGATGACAACTCATCATTCACTGATGTTGCACAGGCAGGTATTATCGATGGCACTATTGCCGCAGGTGGTATCTTTCTCAAGCTTGACGGGACAGCAGGTGGCAACCCTGACTCAACAGGCGGTATTTTCCGTGTCGGTTATGTCGGCGGAAAAAGATACGTCCGTGTAGTTCTTGCTAAGACAGGCACACATTCAACTGGCACACCTATCGGTGCTATGGTTGTTCGTGGTCATGCAAGACATACAGGCGATAATGCATTTACACCACATAATGCATAGGTAATCCCTCTGGAGGTGCGGGGTTATTCCCTTTTCCCCGCACTTCTTAGGAGTTCAATATGACTATAAAAATTCTACATAGATGCCAAGCCGCCGCAGATGAACATGGTTCTGTTACCCGTTATTACGAGGTCGGTGATGTTGTTGAAACTGGACAGCCTTGGCAGGCAAAAATTGCATCGGCTCTCGTTGAGGCTGGATTAGCCGCCGAGACAAAGGTTGTTGCACCGAAAGAAACTAAAACCAAAGCTAAGAAATAGGTGAAGCATGGCGGGTCTTACAATCGTTGCAGATGTTTCAGGCGAGCCAATAAGTGCTGATAATGTGCGTGAATACGCCCATATAGACGATGGCGTAGAAACTACAGTAATTAACAATATGATTAAGTCCTCACGTTTGTATGTTGAGAATTACTTGGGGCGCAGTCTTCTAAATCGCACACTAAAACTTAGCATTGATTATGTTGATGAGGTTGACCAGCCGTTGTGGGAGGGTACACGCATCGGACCTGACATGGCTATTAGGCGCAGATATATACAGCTTCCCAGACCGCCAGTCGTTAGCGTCACCCATGTAAAAACTTTTGATGATGCTGATACAGAAACCACGCTTGCATCATCGAAGTACTATGTTGACAATCAGCGTGAACCAGCGCGGATCGTGCTACGAAATGGTGAGACATGGCCTACAGCCTTGAGGGTAGCAAATGCAATAGAGATTACTTATGTCTCAGGTTATGGAGCATCAAGGTCAAATGTCCCAGAGGCAATAATTCAAGGGCTGTTAAGCCATATAACCTTTATGTATGAAAATCGCGGTGATGCCTATGGCAAGCCACAGAACCCATTGCCTCATTCAATTAAATATCTTCTTGACCCATACAAGGTTTTGAATTTCAGCACAGACGCCTTTAACGACAGCGTATCAGGTTATTAACATGATTGGGGCTATGCGTCATCAGGTTACAATACAGTCGCAAACTGGCTCGGCTGATGGCGGCGGATCATCAAACCTTTCGTATTCTAATGTTGCTACAGTAAATGCCTCTATCAAACCTATGTCTGGCGGTGATAGGCTGTTTGGTGACCAGATAGAAGAACGTATAACTCATATGATAACCATACGATTTAGGCGTGATGTAACATATAAGAATAGAATTAAGTATAGCTTTGCAGATAGCGGAACAAGCTACAGCCGTATATTTAATATTCGCAGAGTTATCAATCGTGATACCCGTAATCGTTTTCTAGACATACTATGTGAAGAAGGTGTTGCGACATGAGCAGGGTAAAGGTTAAGGTATCTCATAATAGTAAGGTTCAAAATGTTACCAAGCAGTATGAGGCGCAGGCTCGTAATGCAGTAAAAGATGGCTGTTTAAGAATACAAAGAATAGCGGTTACAGAAATAGCAAGCGGTGGCAGAACAGGTCGTCAATATAGCAGAGGTGGCAAAACTCACACAGCGTCTGCCGCAGGCGAGTATCCAGCCACAGATACTGGTAATCTTGCACAAAACATATTCGTTAATATAGCAGTCAATGGCCTTTCGGGGGTTGTTGAGAGTAAAGCAAAGTATTCATCCTTTCTTGAGTTTGGAACAAGCAAGATGGCGGCACGACCATTTATGTTCCCATCTGCCGAGAGAGCCAGAGCCTTTATTCGCAAGAAGTTTAGAGAGTTGAGGGCAACATGAGTTTACATAGTTGGCCTCTACAGCAAGCGATATTTTCTAAGCTCAATGGTGCAAGCCTAGTTGATTACGATGGTGATGCGATTACTGGTGTCTTTGATGACGTACCAGAGCAGACAGTTTATCCTTATGTGGTTATCGGTGAGGAGACCGCCACAGAGAACGGGACAAAGGATGTTGATGCCCACGAACATACGCTAACCATCCATGTGTGGTCACAGTATCGAGGTTTGCAAGACATTAAAAAAATCATGCAACAAATATATACTCAGCTACATAATACTGCTATAACAGTATCAGGTGCTAATTTGGTCAACATCAGACACGAGTTTGAGACAACCTTGTTAGAGCAAGATGGTATTACACGGCATGGAGTCATGCGATTTCGGGCAGTGGTTTTTGATTAGGAGATAGATATGGCGGCACAAAAAGGTTCAGCCTTACTTATGAAAATTGGCAATGCGGCATCCCCAGAAGTATTTACAACTATTGGCGGAATGCGTAGCACAGCACTCGCAATGAATGACGAGGCTGTAGACATTACAAACAAAGACTCAGCAAGAGCAAGAACATTGCTTGCTCAAGCTGGTGTTAATAGTTTGACAGTAACAGGTTCAGGCGTGTTTACAGACAGCGCATCAGAGGCAACACTCAAAGGTAAATTTGATGTTGCGGCATTTAGTAATTATCAGTTTCTAGTTCCAGATTTCGGAACATTTACTGGTGCGTTTATGTTGCAGTCCCTAGAATATGCTGGAGAGTTCAATGGTGAAGTTACTTATAGCTTTACATTTGAATCATCTGGTGCAATCACGTTTGCAACAGTCTAATGAGTTGGGTAGACGTAACAGTTGATGTCAAGGATGATCAACACCCTGCAATGTTTAATGCAAAAGAAATGATGCTCAACCTTAGCGGGGCAGTTGATTTATCTACAGTGTCAATAATCACAATCGGCAAGGTAAAATATAATATCCTTTATACTGTCGATATTGCCGAGCGTGGTGAAACTACAGATGTTAAACTTGAGGAATTTAAAAGTAAGAAATAGGAGTGCCACATGGCAAATACAATTCGTGGTGAATTGGATATTGAGTTAAATAACTCAACTTACAAAACAAAGTTAAATCTTAACTCTATTATGGTTCTTGAGCGCAACCTTGGGAGATCATTAATAAAAGTTACACAAAGCCTTTCAACTGGTGATTTACAACTCACAGAGTTATTGCAAGTTCTTCAAACTGCCCTTAAAGGGGGCGGCAATGATTTGAGTGATGCCGATGTAAAACAAATTGTTTGGGAAGCTGGATATGTAAATGCGTTATCCGCTGTTGGTGAAATACTTACAAATACTTTAACAGGGGATGATGAATTAAACGAGGGAAAGCAGGAGGCGGTGAATCAGTAGATGCCTTGCCGTGGAAAACCCTTATAGGGGCTGGCATAGGGGTTATTGGGATACCGCCATCAGAATTTTGGGATATGGGTCTGCAGGAGTTGTTTATTGCCTTGGATGGGTATACCGAGGCGAACAACATAGAAGAAAAGCCATTAACTCAAAATGAATTAGAAGACTTGATGTTGAGGTATCCTGATTAATGACAACAGTTGATACAATACTAGTTAAGGTAGAGGCAGACCTTAAAGATGTTAATCGCAAGCTGAAACAGCTTGAAACTAATACTGCTAAAACCACAAAAAGCGTTGAGCGTGGCTTTGACAAAATCGGCAAGTCTTTAAAGGGCTTTGTTGTCGCGTATGCGGCAGTATTAGCAACAAGAGGTGTATTAGCAACTGCAAAATTTGGTAGTTCTATTGAAGAAATGGAAGCCAAAGCTTCAGCAGTATTTAAAAGATTTCTACCGACAGTCCGTGCAGAATTAGATGAGTTTGGTGAGGCGGCTGGACGATCAACTCATATGTTGCTTGAGATGGCAACGTCTGTTCAAGATTTACTTGTTCCATTGGGTTTTGCCAGAGGTGATGCCGCACGCTTATCAGTTGATTTGACAAAATTAGCATCTGATGTCGCCAGTTTTAATAATATGGCTGATACCGATGTGCTTAATAATTTTCGCAGTGGTTTAGTCGGCAACCATGAGGTGCTTTACAGGTTTGGTGTTGTTATTAAAGAGGCAGACCTTAAGGCTGAACTCTTTCGAATGGGGATTTCAAAAAGTATTGATGAAGTTACCGCCGCAGAAAAAGCACAGGCACGTTTGAACCTTATAATAGCTGGAACCGCAGATGCGAATGGCGATGCAATTAGAACAGCAAGAAGTTTGGCAAATGAAACAAAAGGATTAAAGCGTGAGTTTGATAAACTTTACGAAACTATAGCTAAGGTTTTACAGCCTGTGTTTCTCGGTCTTGTAAAAATTGGCAGATCTATGCTGGCATTTTTTAACAATGAATTAGCATTAGGCATACTTACTGTATATAGAGAAATAGCAGAGGGTCTAAATTTTATATTTCCCGAAAAAGAATTTGATAAATTTGTTCAAAATTTTGAAAGTCGCATAAAAAAAGCAAGAGAAAGAATAAAATTTGCTGGCATACCCTTAGAAGGGGGCGAGACTGTTACTTCATCAGACCCACTCGCGCAAAAAAGAAATGAAATAATAAAAGACCAAGCCAATGAAATATTTCTTCTACAAGAAAAATTAGGCGGCGCAACAGAGGCGGACCTCAAATTTACAGAAGCTAACATGAAACTTGGCAGGCAATTTGGTCTTACAAACACAAATATTGTTGCACAGGTTGAGGCATTAGCAATTCTTGAGCAACAGCTTCAAGACCAAGAAAATACACAACAATCAATTTTAAGTTCGCTTGAAGGATTATCAGCAGGATTTAGTGAGACACTTGCGGAGTCAATGCTTAATGGTAAACTTGCACTTGAAGATTTCAAAGATGTTGCAAGAAGTTTTGTCAGCACTATCATAAAAGAATTTATTAGATTAGAGATAGTTAATAGGCTTATCAATAACATATTTAATTTGCAGGGTACAAACCGCCTACAGCAAGGCAATTTGTTAGACCAGAGTGCCTCTGGCGGAGCCGTCCAGCGAGGTGTCCCAACGCTTGTTGGAGAGCGGGGTCCAGAAATTATAATCCCGAACACCGCCTCAACAGTCTTAAACTCAAACAATACACGTTCAGCTTTGGGCGGCGGTAGTGGTGTTGTGGTTAATCAAAATATTAATGTCAGCACTGGCGTATCACAAACAGTCAGAGCGGAACTTGTCAATTTCTTGCCTGTTATCCAAAACTCAACAATGACAGCAATCGCACAAGCTAAGACTAAGGGCGGCAGATTGGCGGAGGTATTGTAATGGCAACGTATTCTTATCCACTCAGTTATCCGACCAGCCCAAACTACACGCAGTCTCGTTTTCAGTTGATGCGCCGCACAGGTATAAGCCAGAGCCCATTTACAGGCACACAGCAAACTTTTTCATATGAGAAATTTTCTATGTGGCAAGCAACCCTTAGTTTACCGCCAATGAAAAGAGTGCAGGCCGCAGACTGGCAAGCATTCTTTTTGAAACTAAGAGGGCGGGTCGGGACTTTTTCCCTCGGCGACCCAGATGCCACTTCACCACAGGGCGCAGTTGCAGGCACAATTGCAATTAACAATGGTGGAGGGTACTCCGCAGGGGTCAGCACGATTGCAACGGATGGATATACGAATGCAGACAGCACAGTCGTATTCAAGGCGGGTGATTACATACAAGTTGGCACAACATTACATCTCATTGTAAACAATGCTACATGCTCGTCAGGTGCGGCAAATCTTGATATTGAGCCAGCACTGAAAGGAAGCATTGGGGATGATGCAACGATCACTTACAGCAACCCGAAGGGTATATTTAGATTAGATACTGATATCTCAGGTTGGGATGCTAATTCCGCATCAACATATGGTTTTAGCTTTAGCGCAAGTGAGGCGTTCTAATGACACGCTCATCAACTACAGCATTTAATAATGCAGTTGCGGCGGCGACAGTTGACCCCTTTTTTGCCGCAAAACTTGAGTTTGAAAGTGGCACTACTAATCTTTGGACAGGCGTTGGTGACATATCATTTGAAGCAGGCTCTGGCAGTGAGACTTTTACAGGTGCTGGAGATTTAGCGCAGGTGTCAGCCGTTGACGAAAGTGCGGATATTGCATCAAGTGGTGTTACATTTACTCTTTCAGGACTTAATTCATCTTTGATAAGTTTGGTATTATCAGAAAACTATCAAGGCAGGAATGCAACTCTTTATCTTGGGATGATCTCGTCAGGGTCTGTTGTAGCAAATCCATATATTCTTTTTCGAGGCTTTATGGATACAATGAATATTAATGACTCTGGTGAAACAGCAATCATTGAAGTAAAGGCGGAAAATCGACTTGTTGCGTTACAAAAAGCAAAGATAAGGCGATACACAAATGAAGACCAAAAACTGATTGATTCAACAGATAAAGGGTTTTCATTTATTAATGATCTACAGGATAAAACAATAACATGGGGAACAGGCAAAGCAGACCAAGGCTTGCCACCGCCAACAACTAGCGGAAACACAGTCTATGATATGTATATAAACGCACCGATGTAAGGACTACTATGCGGCAAGAAGGTTGGGAAAATAGACTTGAGGAACTTGTTCAAAGCAAGCGGAATCAGCCCTTTGATTGGGCAGAAAATAATTGTGTCGGACTTGTAGCAGAGGCTCAATTAACCATTACAGGCAAAACAGATTTTCCAGAAGTATTAGAAAATATTGGGAACAAACACAACGCACACCGATTGATACTCAAGCATGGTAAAAATATAACCGAAGGTGCTAATAAATATTTTACGGCGATACCAATAACGATGGCGCAACGAGGCGATATTGTAGAGTTAGAAACATGCGAGGGTCCAGCCGTAGGTTTATGTATTGGTGCAAAAGCAGTTTTTATAGGTAAGGATGGGCTTGAGTATATTCCCCTTACCTCATTAATTAGGGCTTGGAGAATGTAATGCCACAGGCAATTCCCGCTCTTATAAGTGCGGCTGTTACAACATTAGGTGCAAACATTTTTGCCTCATCATTTGTTACGGCTTTTACATTTGCTGGACTAAGTGGCGGATTGGCATTTTTTGCGGCCGCATTTGTTGTTTCTGCCGCTACTGGTATTATTGGAATGGCACTTGCGCCAGATATGAAGATGTCTGCATCTACTAGTATGCGTGGTCGTGACCAGATGCTCCGACAATCAGCCGCCCCCCGCAAATTAATCTACGGCACTGTTAAGGTATCTGGACCTGTTGTTTATATGCAAACAGTGGGCAAGTCAGAGATATTGCAAATTGTTATCGCACTTGGGACGCATGAAATACAATCAATTGATGAAATTTATTTAAATGAAGATGAATTAACACTTGGGTCGGCGGGGTCAGATGGTTTGCAAGCCCCAACAGCACCCGACCAATACACAGGGACTAATACAAAAGGCATCCCTCATTTAAGAATACAAACAAAACTTGGCTCAAGTTCAGACGCAACTTTTGACGAATTGATAAGTGCATCAAACGGGCTTTGGACTGCATCACATAAGTTAACTAATATTCCCGCTATATATGCAAGGCTTGGCTATTCAAACGAGGCTTTCCCAAACGGGATTCCAAATATAAGTGCAGTAGTCAAAGGCAAAAAAATATTAGATACACGTACTGGGTCAACAGCATTTAGTGATAACTCAGCTTTGGTTTTATATGATTATCTAACATCCGAGTTTGGTTTAAATTGTTCGACTAGTGAAATAAATACTGCCTCATTTAATACAGCCGCAAATATTTGCGATGAAAATATAAATTTAAAAGCTGGAGGCACAGAAAAACGATATACGTCTAATGGTGTAGTACTTACTTCAGACACTCCAGAAAACATTATAAAAAATTTGCTTTCCGCTATGGGTGGCACGATCACTTACACAAATGGACAGTTTCATGTAAAGGCAGGTGCATATATTAGCCCATCAGATACGCTTACCGATGATGATTTTATTGGGCAAATACAGATAAATACTAAGCCATCACGCCGTAACAATTTTAATGCAGTAAAAGGGCAATGGGTGGGCGAGGCAACAAACTGGCAACTTGCCGATTACCCATCAATAACTTCAGCTACATTTGAGGCGGAGGATGGCAACGAGCGCATATTTAGAGAACTTGATTTACCATTTACAAACTCAAATGCAACTGCACAAAGACTTGCTAAAATCGCATTATTTCGGAACAGGCAACAACTGCAAATTTCAGGACGGATGAAATTAACAGCATTTAAATATGATGTTGGCGATACCATCAACATTACAATTGACCGCTTTGGTTTTTCTTCCAAGGTATTTGAAATTACAAATTGGGCTTTATCAGTTGAGGGCGGTGAAAATCCAGCGCTTGGTGTTGATGTAACAATGAGGGAGATTGTCAGCACTGTTTTTGACTTTACAGCATCAACCGAGGAGCAAGACTTTACAGCAGACAATACAGTCCTGCGTACACCATTTGATATTTTACCGCCATCGGTTGCAGTGTCAGACGAGTTGAGGCTTCAAAACGAAACACCCATAACAGTTTTAATTGTTAATGTCGCAAGTTCTGATTTCTTGGCACAGGAGTTTGAGGTGTCTATAAAGCGCAATACCGAAACAGATTTTATTTTTCTTGGCAGATCATCCAACACTAAGTTTGAGTTTGTAAATGCGTTAGATGGTGAGACTTATAATGTTAGGGCAAAAGCCATCAACTCCGCAGGGGGTGTGTCGTCATTCACAACCACAAACCATCAGGTTACGGGCGGCACGGCACTGCCTCAAGATGTGTCAAACTTTGCTGTCAATATTATTGGTAAAGAGGCGCATCTTGCATGGACACCAGTAACCGACATTGATTTATCCCACTATCAAATTCGTCACACATCAGCCACCACAGGGGCAAGCTTTCAAACAGCACAGATATTCGCAAGAAAAGTATCACGCCCTGCTAACACAGTTGTCGTGCCAGCGCAGACAGGAACATATCTAATAAAGGCATTTGATAAGGGTGGTCGGCAATCGCAGAATGCAAGTATAAGCGTTTGCATTATTAATTCTATTGAAACTGGCAACTTAGTCAGCACGATCACAGAAAGCCCTACATTCAATGGAACAAAGTCAGATGTTGTAGTTGTAGATAATAAATTGCAGTTAGACACCACCATAAATTTTGACTCTGGCTTATCTGGCACAGGTAATTTTGATGATGCTCTTGGCCTATTTGACGGGGGCAGTTCAAGCGTTGATAACGAAGGCACATATAGTTTTGTTGGTGCAACAGGAGATGCATCACTAGACTTGGGTTCAAAATTTACATCAAGGGTCACGGCAATCTTAACAACAGACCGCCTTGATTATGTTAATGATATAGACTCCGAAGATGGCAACATTGATGATAAATCTGGTTTGTGGGATGGCGATACAGCCCCTGCCGATGTTAATGTAAAGCTACAGGTATCAACAACAGATGGAGACCCAGCAGGTAGTCCAAGCTATACCGATTTCAGAGATTTTGTCGTAGGGGAATATAGTGCTAGAGCATTTAAGTTTCGGGCAGTATTGCAGAGTGATAGCACAAACAGCACACCAACAGTTTCAGCCTTACAAGTCACAGTAGACATGCCTGATCGTGTAGACTATGGTGACGATATTGCATCAGGAACAGACGCAGGTGGCAAAACAGTCACGTTTAGCCCTGCATTCAAGCAATTAGATAATTTAGCAATTACAGCACAAAACATGGCAAGCGGCGATTTTTATGTTATAAGTAGTAAATCAGCCACTAGTTTTAATGTTATTTTTAAGAACTCAAGTGGAAGTGCTGTAAGTCGTACATTTGACTATCAAGCAAAAGGATTTGGAGAGGTAGTAAGCTAATGGCAAACCATGATTATTCTATAGCAAACCAGAGTTTTCCGAGTTTTAGGACAGACCTAAATAATGCGTTGGCGGCGATTGCATCCACTAATAGCGGAACATCAGCACCAAGCACCACGTTCGCAAATCAGCTTTGGTATGATAGCAGTGCTAATATTCTATATATCCGCAACGAGGATAACGACGCTAATATCCCATTGCTACAGCTAGACCAAAGCGGTGACGTAGCGGCAACATTAGCCACAATTATCGATGTACTTGATAAGTCTGGCACAAACACAGCAGGGACAGATTTAACCATAAGGGCTGGTGCAGGAACAGGCACAGGTGCAGGTGGTAAAATCATTTTGCAGACAGCCGATGGCGGCAGTTCTGGATCAAGCGTAAATTCTCATGCCACGGCTGTAACGATAGCCGATGATGGTAACGTAGGAGTGGGGCTTACTGACCCTGACACACCATTAGAAGTCCAGATTGGCTCATCAGGCAATGCTTTAAAACTTTCGTCAAGCACAGATGGGGCAAGTGTTTTCTTAGCTTTTGAGCAACAAGAAAGTGGAACAAAGCATGTGCGTGGTCGTATCCGTGCGGCTAGTAGCGGCGTTGAGGGCGGATTAATTTTTGAAACAGGTGCGTCTAGTTCTACAAGTGAGCGTATGCGTATTGATAATTCGGGTCGATTGCTGGTAGGCAAAACAACTAGCGCAATTGGTACAGCAGGTCATACGTTACAGGCTGATGGATTTTTCTCCGCAACAAGAAGTGCCTCTCAGTGTGCAGGATTTAATCGTTTATCAGACGATGGTAATGTTGTTGAGATTCGCAAAGATGGTACGCTAGCTGGCTCGATTGGGGCTAGGTATAATACTACATATTATGCTGGAGCATCGGGTCAATCAGGGGTTTTGTTTAATTCAAATGGAACAATACCTACCAACTCAAGTGGGTCTGTTGCAGACAATACTTACGATTTAGGTCAAACCTCTGCTCGTTGGGATGATATTCACGCTACAAACTCAACAATTCAAACATCAGACCAAAATGAAAAACAAGACATTGCAAGCCTTACAGATACAGAAATTACAGCCGCTAAAGCTATCAGCAAACTGTTCAAGACCTTTAAATGGAAAGATAAGGTTACATCAAAAGGTGACAATGCCAGAACTCACTCAGGTGTAATTGC
>VMHT01044110.1_pt1 | contig 32175 bp, 46 predicted proteins | sample 4693611 | NCBI WGS metagenome assembly VMHT01 (sample SAMN12280063, study PRJNA550983) | marine metagenome | isolation source: seawater sampled from same location over 5 years 0.02-0.2 micron viral filtrate | place: USA: collected off the coast of southern California halfway between the port... ...
AGCACTTGCTAGTTGATTAATAAATCCTTTTTTATCAGAAATAAAATAATTTGCTTTATTAACTCTAGAGTTTATTACAGTTGAGAATTTGCCTCGACCGGCTGAAAATAAACAGGCTTTTGCACATCCTTTTGATGCTTTAGGGCAAAGATTAACTTTTTTATAATTTTGATTATATGGGGCAATGTATAAGATAAAAGTTTTAATTTCATTCTTTGCCGTTTTAGTATTGGTACTTCCTTTAGATAATAAATTTTTTGGTTTCTTGATTTCCATTTTTAATAGTTTTAAAAGTTAAATATTGAGTCTATAAAAGGCGCAAAGATTACAATTGCAAAGAATAAGAATAAAAGCAATATGTTAAAAGCTTTTTCTCTGTAGGTTTCTTTATTTCTTTTGTCTAATAGATTTGAATTGTTAAAAGTTTTCATTTTATTAAATTTTGATTAATTAATTAGTTTCGGCAAATATATAAATTATTTGTATACTATTATTCTTTTTTTTGTTGTTTTAGTGTTTATATATATTGAAACTGTCTGTTTTTACCTAGCTTTTTAAATTTAAACTTATATCTTTTTTTTTTAATATCAGTATACCAAAATTGTCTAAAAGTTGCTTAAAAAGGCTTAAAATAGCTTGTTTTGTGTTGTTAACAATTTCAAAAGTTATTAACAATATTTTTGTTCAAAACTTTTTTATTTTTTTCTTGGAATTGTCAAAAAGTCAGTTCCGTCAATCTTGAGGTAGTATAGGGGAGCCACATACACATACACACACCAAATCCTAATTCAATTTTATAATTCATAAAGGGTTAGTCAAGGGTATACAAAGGGTTCACATAGGGTATATTATAGCCTATATAATAAAGATAAAGATAAAGCTAAAGATAAGGTTAAAGATAAAGTATAGAATAAAGATAAAGCTGAATTTTATATTTCATTTGTTTTCGTTAAAACAATTATGTTTTTATATTAGCTTTGTAATATGAAAAAGCACAACAACAAATTACGCAAACAAGAAACAAAGGTTGAGGCTTATAAACCTAACCTAGGTGGTAGACCAAAAGGAGCTACAAGTAAGTTGGGTCGTATATCAAGAGAAGCTGTTGCTAGAGCATTAGAAGGTTCTTCCTGGAAGATACAAGCAGCATTGGATCAGTTATTTGAAAAAGACCCTGAAGCATACATATCTGCTATTGCAAAGATTATGAATTATGCTGTACCTAAAATGTCCTCTACCGAGGTTATTGATAAGACTCCACAGAAAGTAGAATTAAACTTATCCGAAAACACTTCTGCCGAAGATTTAAAGAAGATGTTAGAGGGTATGGGTGAAGATGAGCAAGAATAACGCAGTAAAAAAAGCGATAGAGAAGAAGCTCTATGAAATGTCCTTTTACGAGTTCTTTTGTAAGGCATTTGAAGTAGTAGAGCCATCAGTACCTTTTTCGGCTAATTGGCATCACAAATATTTATGTGATATATTAGAAGAAGAAGCTAGGAGGATTACTAGGGGAGATAAGAAAACGAAGGACATCATTATTAACATACCGTTTCGTTCAACAAAATCTCTTCTAGTTACTGTCCTCTATCCTGTGTGGTGTTGGATTATAAATCCTAGGATGAAATTTATTACTGCATCTTACTCTGCTGAACTTTCTATAGAACACGCAACAAAGTCCAGAGATGTTATCTTATCAGAATGGTTTACTGATTTATGGGGAGATTATGTCAAGATTAAGAAAGACCAAAACCTTAAAGCAAGATATGAGAATACTATGCAGGGTGTTAGAAGAGCAACATCAGTTGGAGGTACTATTACAGGGCAAGGAGGTGATATTATCATTGTCGATGATCCATTGTCACCAAAAAACGCTTCTTCCGAAGTAGAAAGAACAAATGCTAACGAATGGTATCGTACAACATTGTATTCACGACTTAATAATCCTCATACAGGGGTTAGGATAGTAATTATGCAAAGAATACACGAAAGAGACCTATCAGGATTCCTTTTGAACGAAAATCCAAAGAACTACAAGCATATTTGTATACCTGCTGAAGATTCATCTCTTATAAACCCAATGTCATTAAGGGAATACTACAAAAATGGATTATTTTGGGATGACAGGTTCTCAAGAGAGATATTAGACGATTATAAGTCTGCTTTGGGTAGTTATGGCTATGCAGGACAGCTTATGCAGTCACCAACACCTGCCGATGGAGGTTATATGAGAAAAGAATGGTTTGACATACAACATACCAAAAAAGAAGGAACAGTCAATTTTATAATAGACCCTGCATATACTGCAAATCAAAAAAATGATCCAAGTGCATTACTAGCGTATATATACAAAGAGAATGAGTGGCAAATAATAAAAGTTGAAAATGTTTATATGGAATTTCCTCAACTTGTCAAATATATTGCTAAATTTGCAAAGGACAACGGTTATACAAGCGCATCAAGAATATTTGTAGAACCAAAAGCAAGTGGTAAATCTATTGTACAAACATTAAGAAGAGAAACAAACCTCAACGTACAAGAAGATAAGCCACCTAGTAAGGATAAAGTTGCAAGAGTCCAAGATATAAGTGCAACATTAGAGTCAGGAAGGGTTAGTTTGTACAAAGGAAGATGGAATGATGACTTTTTAGTACAATGTGAGCAATTTCCTAGTGCAGCACACGATGATATGGTAGATTGCCTAGTAATGGCAGTTAATCAACAGATTTTTGGAAGTAGAGTAGTATTTTTCGGATAATTACCCTATTTCAATTTTATAAATTTTAAATGTAACCAAAAACTACGAAATTTTTATTCGAAGTTGTAATAATTTTGCAAATGGATAGTCTAAAGTTTTTAAACGAGAAGCACGAGATTATAATCAAGAATTTCGACACAGAGATTGAACGCTTTCTCTATGAATATACAGAAAGTGATAAATTTGATGACGGATGGGGATTATTTAGAGAAATGCAACAAGATATTATAGATTATCACAATAAGTTCTTTGACAAGATTGGTGACATATCTACACTTAACGAATGGATATACACATACCCAAATTTTATGTATTTTGGGTTGAAAGGGTTTCTAATAGGTAAACACACCGTAGAAGACATAGAAGACCTACAAGATTCTATGGATAGATTTCACGATGTGACTATAAGAACAGTAGAGAAGCTATCTGTAATGCTAGAAAAAGAAATTAGCAAAGCAGAATCAAAAACTAGTAAAAAAGAAGAAAATGTTTGATTTTACACTAAATGGCAAGGATTATAGCATTCCTACCAAGCATAACGAGATTACGCTAGAGTTTTACTTCGGTATATACCAAATAGTAGAAAAATACACAGATATTGTAGAAAAAAGCGAAGAAGAGGTCGATTATAAGGAATCTTTGAAGATGTATGCCGATATATTCCAATATATGACAGGAGTAGACGATAATACACTAAAAAACACAAATATCGAGCAAATTATGCTTTTAGTGGACAATATCCAGGATTTACTTAAAAATTACGATTGTAAAGGCAATGTAGATCATTTTGAGGTAGAAGGAGACAAATATATGTTTCCAAAACAAATGATGATGGGTAATACCTACGGTGAGTTCATAGAAGCATCACAGTTAGAGCTAAACATTAAATATTTGAAAAATGGTAAGTTCGATGTATTGCCTGAACAGATGGCTATACTTTGCAGAAAGCCTGGAGAAGACTTCGATGAATCTTTTGTAGTAGAGAGAACAAAACTATTTACAAAAAAAGTAACTATGGACATTGTCTTTGAGTACGCTTTTTTTTTGCAGCAACGAATCGATACATTAATCAAAAGTTTCCAAATCTCCAAGGAAGCAGTAAGTCAGTTGCAGTCGCAAAGTCACAAAGCATAATTAAGCCTTACGGATGGCTTAATAGTCTTTACAAACTCGCATTAGACGGTGTATTTACCGTAGATGGTAAAAATCCTATAGAAAGTGTAAAAAGCACCAATTTATACAAGGTATTAACGTACTTATCGTGGAAACAAGCAGTTGCTGACTTTGAACACGCAGTACACCAAGAAAATAAAAATAAGAAATGAGTTTTGTAAAACTAAAAGATTTAAGAGATAGATTTGAGTCAAAATGGCTAAACGGAGCATTTAAGTTCGGTTATCTATCTGATATAAATGCAGACCACAATATTGACTATCCTTTGCTGTTAGTCACACCACCATCAAACGTAATACCAAACGATACTGATGATTTATCGTTATATGAGTTTGAATGCCACATCTTAAAGCCATTCTATCAAAATCAGTCGACATCATTAGATGTAGTCTTTGATTTATTAGAACAAGAGGGTTTACTATGGTTACAGAAGGTTTTAGACTCTTATACACTCAATGAAGTCATATTAGAAGACGAAATAGAGGTTGTAAGACAAAAAGAACGCTTCAACGATAAATTACTCCACATAACTATGAACTTCACTCTAAACACCTTTAGAAAGGCATTTGGAGAGTATGACCTAAATAGAATAGAGTCATTAAGTCCATTAGTTTGGTTGAGATCAGATATTGGAGTAAAAACAGAATTTAGTGGAGGTACTGAAGTGGTTAAGAAATGGATTGACCAAAGTGGTAATGCAAATCACTTTGAGCAATCTACTGTAGCTAAAATGCCATCCTATGTATATGAATCATCAGACAATGGTTATCCAGAATTAGATTTTGATGGTTCTAATGATTTTATGTCTTGTGTAAACACAGGAATAAATGCAGGAACAGGTATAGCAGGAGAGCATACTATTGTGTGGGTTGCAAAAGCAGATGCAACAGATTCACAAACATTCTTCTTATCAAAGTCAAATGATGGATTACCAATACAAAGATTTTCTGTTATGGTAAATGTAGATTCATCTAACAACATTTGGCAGGTAGAACATTTTGATGGAGTATCAAGTGGTAATGATAGCACAAGAGTTTTTGACAGCAGTACACTAGCTACAACAACTACAGTTAGAGCAGTAAACTTTCATAACAAAACTGCAAAGTTATTTAAAAATGGAACTCAAGTGGCTACCAGCACAAGCTCTCAATTTGATATTCCTAGCAACTATGGAGTAGGTAGAAAAATACATTTAGGGTCTGATGATGATGGAACTGATAAGTTTTTTAATGGATCAGTACAAGAAGTTATGATATTCAATACAAAACTGAGTGAGGCAGAAATAGTAACAGTAAGTAATTACCTACAGCATAAATACAATATAGCATAATGGCACAAGTAAATTTTCAAGATAGACCTTTAGAGGGCATAGCAGTATCAGCACATCAGCCGATAAAGTTTACAGTTAGGGTAAAAGGTTCAGGTGCAGCAGATATGAGAAAGTACAAAAGTGTTGACTTTCTTATAACTCCTGTAAATCAATACACAGGAGAAGATGAAACAGATAATCAAGTTAGTATCAGAGTACAACATAGTCCTGTAATACACGACACAGTAAATTCAATATACAATGATGATGATGCTTACAGATTTTTTAGTTTAGATATAAGTTCTATATGTAGAGATTTTTTATCTTTTGACTTGAGAGCTTGTACGCAAGATACATCTGCTGTTGTTCAAAGAGATATAACGCAATCTATGACAGCAACAAAACTTTATAAGAAGTTTAAGATTACTGCTGTTCCTGAAAAGCTAGAAGGTAGTACATTAGCTAAAATTACAGCAGAATCAGTTGATTCTACAGTTGTAGCTGCAAATGTTGCCTTGTCAGACGAAGAACAAAACACTTACGCATTAGGTGATTTTCTTTTTGATGGTAATACAGTAGTTGATCAGAACTCTGAATTGCATAATGCTTTCACTCACGATCATAAGCACTACACCAACAACACAGGTGGTGGAACTGCTAAATATCTTACTATGAAGCCAAATCATAGAATCATAGGTACAGATGAATGTGAGTATCTAACATTTATAGCTAGAGAGCTAGATAATAAACCTATTGATGTAAGAGTGATATTCTACGATAGTAGTGGTAATGCACTAAAGACAGGTTTTGATGATAATGATGCAGATAGTAATGATGAAGAGTTTTACTATGAGATACAATACTCTCCTGATGGGGCAGGTAATTATAGTGCAGGATTTAGTGTGTTATCACACGGTGGAACATCATCAGATAGTGAATTTGAAGACCCTGAAATAGCTATTGTACAGATAGGTGTAGGAACAAGAAATATAACTGAAGCTAGAAAAGGATTTATAAACTCTAGTGAAGGAAAACAAAAGTTTGGAACTGTATGGGATAACATATCTTACTACACAGTACAAACATTAGAGGGTGGAACATCAAAAGCAGTTGGTGAACTATTAACATATCATATAGACCACGAATCAGACAAGAAAAAATATGAGGGAAGGTCAGTAAGATTTCATTGGCAAAGTAGAATGGGTGGTATAGATAGCTATACTTTTGATGGTGTAGCTACAGAAAGCATAAGCACATCTTCTAAAATGTATGAAGAAACTATATACCCATTTTTTCAGTCAAGACTTCGAGAAGTTAGTGCATTAGGCTTGGGAGCAAATCCAAACGTACAACAAACATTTGGAACGCTTCCTAACAGAGTTGGTGGTCTTACATCAGATGAATATAGAAGTGGCTCTAAATCCCAGGTAAAAGCCTTTAGAGAAGGTCAAGCAGTATCTAGACCATATGGTGAACACGAGAAGTTTATGATGGAAGATTTACTTTCCTCTCCAAGTGTATGGATTGAAAGAGGTTGGAAAGGTAGAGATATATACTTTGACAACTTCAGTAGCTATGCTAACAAAGCAGAACTAGCAAATAGTTATACTATTGCAGGTGATGCAAATGATGACATTACATTTTTAACAGGTGAAGACCCATTATCAGGAACTAAATGTTTATCGGTAGGTAACAATTCAGGTACGGATTTTGCACAGATAACATTCAACACATTTATTCCCATAGATACTAAAAAGATATATAGGTTTGAGATAAGAGTTAATAAAGTTTCAGGAACTAACGGAACTTACTTTGGTCATAGCGAGTATAATGCAAGTCAAGCAAATAACCTAAAATCAGGTAGTGCAGATAATTACTTCCAATACCCTGCTTTAGCTGATGGTGATAGTAGTGAGTTGATTGTAAATTCTGATGATTGGTTTGCAGGAGTAGGAGTTTCAGATTTTTCAAGTTATCAAGGAGAATGGTTGATTTTCACAGGATATGGAAGTGGAGAACAGTTGCTAACTGAATACAATGACAATAGAAGAAGTCCAAATGAACCAATGCTATTCATTGAAGGAACTAAATTTATAAAACCATTTATTCTTGCAAACTACAATACAGGTGCAGGACAAACATTAGTTGATTATGTTAAGATAACAGAGTTTGTTAGTGATATACCAAACATACGCAACAATTACAGCACATTAAATAAACACTATTATGTACCTGTAAATATCAAAGATGGTAACTCTACTACATACAATAGTGAAAGACAGTCTAATATGACTATAAACTATGTTGAAAGCAAACAGAAAAAGACAATAGATTAATGAGAGAGATTAGAGTAGAGCTTAGGGATTTTGATGATAAGATTCTAGGAGATATTGACATCATATCAAGTGATGACTTTCCTTTATCTTTAACTTTTCAAAACTTTGATGTTAGAAGTTTAGATTCTAGGGGTGGTAGTTTTAGTAAGACATTTAAAGTTCCTGCAACAAAAAAGAACAATAAACTTTTTAATCACATATATCAAAGTGGTAATACTGATAAGAAGACAGTAAGAAAAGATATTCCTGCTTGTATATACTCTAATAATGTTCCTATTCTATATGGTAAGTTAAGAGTTAGTAAAGTTATCAAAGGTAAGAAACCTATAGAATATGATTGCATATTCCTGGGAGATAATATGGATTGGGCAAACTCAATCAAGAACCTTGACTTAAAAGATTTAAGATTTAGTAGTACAGCTTATAATAACTATTCAGACATAAGCGATGGCACAGGAAGTAGCTACGCATTTACTAATGTTCAAGATTTAGGAGAAAATCCTGATAATCCTTTTAGTCATTCAGGTTATGTTGAGAACCACGACAAACTTGTTTTCCCTTTACTTTCTGTTGGTGAGGGTATAAGTCCAAAAGATAATGTAACAGATTTAGAATTTGTACCTTGCTTATATCTTAAAAATGTTTGGGATAAAGTATTTCAAGCACAAGGCTATGAAGTAGAAAGTACATTTTGCGAAAGCGACTATTTCAAATCTTTGCTTATACCATTGAACTTTGAAAGAACAGGTGAGCAAGTAAACACTAGAGGTGGTAAGATTACAAAGACAGATTCAGAGGAACTAGTAGCACATTATTTTCACGCTGCTGAAGGTACATCACAAGATGATGATAATGAAGCTAGAGCAGCAGGTTCACCTGAAATAAATAGTAGATTCGGTAGTGTTGATTCTTCTGATATAGATGCAAATCTAGGTCTTTCTAACACACAGTTTGCTAGATATGTATTTAGAGGTAATGAATCAGAAGATGCACAAGATTTAACATCAGGAGATGCAGATAACGGAAATGTACAGGCTGTACAATCACCTTCTGATGGTATGACTATGTTAGTTGTAAATGAGAGTGGAAGCCACGAAATAAGTTGGAATATAAATACAAAAGTAGGAACAACAGAGTTTGCAAATGCAGGTGGAGATACAACTCTATATTTAAGATTAAGAGCAGAGATTTGGAGAACAGAAATGACAGATACTCCAAATGATTTGTATTGGGATTCTGCACTAGAAGCACAGACTAGACAGCAAGGTTCTAGGTTGATGTGGACTGATGTTGTTGCTTATGACATATCGGATGATGCATCTCCTGCGTTCTTTAATGTAAACTTTAGTGGCTCTTTTAATACACAATCAACAAATACAAGTGAATCATATATATTCACAATAATGCCTGAAATAGATGACTATCCTAGTCAAGATGGTGGTATTTTAAAAGCATCTTTTGTAGATGGAACTTTTGAAGTTAGTGGTTCAAATGAGTATTCTATTGGTGAAGATATTACTGATGTTCATCACTTACTTCCAAGAGCATCACAAGCTGACTTTATTATAGGAACAGCACAAATGTTCAACCTTCAGTTTAGAACAGATGCAGCAGAGAAAAAGGTTTATGTAGAGCCTTATGACCACTTCTATAACTTTGACAAGCCATACGATTGGACTGACAAAATAGATTACTCTAAAAACATAAGTGAAGAATTTATTTACGACATAAAATCAAAGCTAGAGTTCAAATACAAAGATGCAAGTAATGATGGATTCATAGAAAGGTTCAATAAAAGAAATGATGTTGACTATGGTTCTTACGAGGAACTAGACAATACAGGTCAGTTGATTGATGGTATAACTAAATATGAGAATAAGTTTTTCTCTCCATCTTTTAACTTTTTAGAGCCTGACTATATTGATGATACACAAAACAATACTACTGCCTTAAATATTCCTTTCATACCTCTTTATCATACAGAGGCAAGTGATTTAAATAATAGTGTTACAGCAGAAAGAGCAGAAAAGAGTTTTGACATAGGATCAAGAGTTTTGCTTTTAAATGCAGAGAATACTAATGAATCAGGAACAGCAAGAAGTGTTGGTTATGCAGGTGAATCAGGAGGAACGCAAAAATACCATAAATGCGTAGATAATGTATTGAATGGTTCAAGTGCATTGACAGAAAGATACCCAAAGGCTTTCTTTAATAATCCTTGCGTTTCTATCAAAAATACATCAACAGGTGTATACACAGATTCAGCAGGTTTGAGTATTGGAACTTACGATGGTGTTGAAAGATTTGTTGACCAAAACCTATCTTATGGTAGAGTAAAATTGAAAGGTGCATTTACTTCAGGTTCGCAGTTAGTTGTAAAGCAATACACTTTAGATGGTCTATTCCACACTTTCTTTAGTCTAATGATAGCACAGTTAAGAGCAAAGCCAAGATTGAAAACAATGAATGTAAATCTAACTTATGCAGATATATGTAACCTAGATTTTAGAAAGTTGGTTTTCATAGATGGTGTTTATCACAGGATAAATAAGATAGTTGATTTCAAACCACATCTCAAAGAAAGCACAAAGATAGAGTTGCAAGAGTTCTTTGATTTAGGACAAACACATCAGAGCTTTGGTAATCTATCTACTTTAGATTTAACAAACATACATTCAACAGGTGCAGCACAATCTATACTTGATGTAGAAGAAGCATCAGGAGAATCAGAACATAATTTTAGCAACTTGAATTTATAATGAAGATAACAGGTAAATTTAATAATCAAAAGAAACTACAAGACCAAAAGTCAGGAGGCAAAATATATTGCACTATTGATAGTGTTTTGCAGGAAGTTGTTTACGAAAGACAAGATAACAACAATGAGTATTATTATGATTGTGTTGTTAAGACTAATCAGAACAAATCACTAAATCAATTAGCTCTTTCAGCAAAACCAACGCTATCTAAAAGTGTAACCGAAACTGTTACAACAACAACAACAACTCCACAAGAAGGAACTGTTACTACAACATCATCTGTTACAATATCACCACAGTTGGTATTCGATTATACAAACCTAGTTAGGTCAGCTAGTGGTAGCGTTGAGAGATGGAAAAGTTCAGTAAAACAAAACTTTCTTTCTCAATCAACAAGTGGAGATAGACCTGCTTTAGGAAGGTTTGGTGGTGGAGTAAATGGTCAATCACCATTATTCTTTAATGCAGAAGAAGGAGATTTTATGTCTTTAAACTCTGCTGTAACATTATCAGGAGATTTTACTATGTTCTTTTATTTAGAACCAATAGCAAACCCTGAAATAAAATATGTAAGGTTATTGGGAAAGAGTGATGACAATGATATGTTTTTATCTATTGGTGAATCAGCAAACAACACTTATGTTATTAGCTTTGCTTCAGGTAGTGGAACAGATTTTGCTTCTACCTCTACATATTTTCAACCAAGCACATCAAAGTTATTGATTACAATACAGAGAAGTGGTAACAACATTATCATAAGAGAGAATGGTGTTGCTCTAACTCCTGTTAGTTCTCAAGCTATTACTAATCCAACTTCTGACTTTGTGTTTGACCAAGTAGGTAAAAAAGGCAATAGAACTGATTTCTTCTTAAATGCCTCTTTGTTTCATTTTTCTGTTTATGATGGTTTCATAGATAGCAATCTTACAAGGCTAGAGCAAAGTATAATTAAAAACGCAGAAGCAGCAAAAGGTATATGAAAACTGTAAAGTTCAGATATAAGAGTCCATTGCACAAGTCAATGACGATGATTGCTAATAATGTTTTAAAGACAGGTAAAAATGTATTGCTACGACAAGGACATTTTAACACAGGTAGATTAGATAGCAACTTTTCCTGGAGATACGATAGATTGAGTAAAAAAGTAAGTTTCTTTGCTCCAAAGTATTCTATGATATTGGATCAAGGTGCTAGACCACATAAACCACCTATCGGTGCAATAATAGAATGGTTAGAGTCTAAAGGTCATTCTCCAAAAGAAAGAAAGACTTGGGCGATAGCTAAAACAATACAAAAGAAAGTAGAGAAGAGAGGACTTCCTTCTATGGGTGGTAAAACTAAAATGTTCTTTATTAAAAAGACAATAGAAAAGACATCAAAACAAAACGCTAGAATCCTACAAAAAAATTTAGGTAGAGAGTTAAAAAAGACATTTACAGAGTTAACAAAAGATAAGATTAAAGTTATATTATAATGGCAACAGATAGCAACAAAAACGTACAAATATTTGATATACAAGTTAGGGGTCAAGCTAAACTCGATAAATTAGCAGCTTCTATTGATAGAGTAGCTAACTCTAAAAATGCAATGGCTAGTGCAAGTAGTAATGCATCAGGAGCATCCAAGAGAATGCAAACTTCTACTTCAAATTTAGGTAGGGAGATGAAAGGACTAGCCTCTCGTATTGGAGGCACTACTATTGCTTTAGTTGCTTTGTTTAATGTTCTTAAAGGTGCTTTTGGTACACTTAAAGAGTTTGAGTTTGAGATGGCTAAAGTAAAAGCTATCACAGGTGCTACAGACAAAGAGTTTAAGAAGTTAGAATCATCAGCACAAAGATTAGGTAGAACAACATTCTTTACTGCAAAACAAGTTGCCGAAATGCAGGTTTCTCTTTCTCGTTTAGGTTTTACTACTACAGAAGTATTAAATGCCCAGGAAGCTATTCTAAATCTATCTACAGCGATTGGTGAAGACCTTGGTAGGACTGCTACAGTTGTTGCATCAGCAATACGAGGTTTTGGTGAAGATACTGTAGAAACAACAAGATTTACTGATGTAATGGCAAAAGCATTCTCTAGCTCTGCACTAGACCTTGAGAAGTTCCAAACATCAATGACAAAGGTATCTGCCATTGCTGCGATGTCAGGTTTCTCTTTTGAGGAAACAACAGCTATGTTAGGTTTGCTTACTGACCGTGGTATTGAAGCATCTATTGCAGGTACATCATTGAGAAACATCTTACTTAAGCTACAAGACCCAACTTCTGATTTATCAGCAAGGTTAGGTGGAACTGTTCATAGTGGAGAAGAGTTTATTAGAGCTATGAAAGAGTTACAAGCACAAGGAATAAATGTTGCTGAAGTTATGGGCATAGTTGACTTGAGACAAGTTCAGGCTATGAACTCCTTTATTGCAAGTTCAGATTCTTTAGATGACCTAAACGAAAAACTAAAGGATGTAAATGGAACTGCTCTAGCTATGAAAGAAATTATGGGTGAGACTTTAGAAGGCGCATTCATAGAGTTGAAATCTGCATACGATGGATTCATTGTTTCTTTAGAAACAGGAAACAGTACAATATCAAAAGCAGGTCAAGGTCTTGCAGGTTTCTTTACAGGTGTATTAAATCATTACGCTAACATATTTAGTACAACGGATCAAAAGGCAGAAGACCTAACAGATCAAAGTGTTAAAAGAGCAAAAGAACTATTTAATGCTTTATCTGCAGAAGAGGCTGAAAAAACAGGTGCAAAACTATCTGACTTTTTAAATGAACAGTTTAGAGCAATTTCCCTTCTAACTGTTGAGATGGAAAAATCAAAAGGTTTTTTTGAAGATTTAGTTCAAAGCTCAAGAAAGTTGAATCAACTTAAAGCAACACAATCACAACTTTTTGAAATTATTCAGGCACAAAGAGAAGCAGAAAAGAAAGCATCAGATGAGGCACAGGCTTTACTAGATGCTGAATTTATTAAGCAGACTGATTTAATAAATCTCAAAAAGGAAGAGATAGCAACTTTAGAAAAACAGCTTACAAATAGTCCAAAGCGTAGAGCAGAATTAAACAAACTTATAGAAACTGCCAAAGAAGAATTAAGAGTTCTAAAAGCTATAGGTACTGAAGCTCATAAACAAGAAGAGGCAAGAAAGCAAAGAGATGCAGCTAAAAAACTAGATAAACAATTAGAGTTAGCAATAGAACAATCATTCCAAGACAGAAGACAGGAAATCATAGAGTTCTACCAAGGTAAGGATGGTGCTGAACAAACTATGAAAGACGAAATATTCAATGAAGAGGTTATAATGCTTAATCAAATGTTAAACCTTTACAGCGACAATGCAGAAAAACGCTTACAGATTCAAGAAAAAATCAACGATATGATGCAAAAGTCTGCTGAAAAGCAAATGGAAACTGATGAAAAGGTTTCTAGACAAAAGATAGGTTTAGAAAGAATCATACAAGATGAAATACTCAATACAAACAAATTTACAAAAGAACAGCAAATAGAAGCTGCTGCACTATCAGGTAAGACTGCTAAAGAAGTTTCTATAATGTATATCGAACAAGAAGTTATGAAGATGACAGCATCACTTCTTACTTCAATATTAGGTAGTGTTCCATTCCCTGCCAACGTAATACTAGCAGCAGGTGCAGGTAGTATGGTAAAAGGATTACTAGGTAGTGTTTTAGGTGATGGTGGTAGTGGCACAGTAAGAGGTGGAGAAAGAGGCGAAGGAAGTTTCTCTCCTACAGTATCACAATTTGAAAGAGGTGGTATGTTAGATGGAGGTTTGTTTCAAGGAGCTTCACACGCTAATGGTGGTGTTAAGTTTAGAGTAGGAGGTACTATTCACGAAGCTGAAGGTGGTGAAGCAATCATCAATAAAAGAAACACAGCTATGTTCAAACCTATACTGTCAGCAATCAATTCTTACGGAGGAAATGGAAAAAAGTTTGCAGATGGTGGAATTACTACCTCACTTTCTAATAAATTTGCAACAGGTGGAATCACAAGCAACAATATACAAGAATTGATAAGTGGATCAATGGGAACTCAAAAAGTAGTAATTGTAGAAAGCGATATTACATCAACACAAAACAGAGTTAATGCAATAGAATCACAAGCTACATTTTAATGGCTAACGATATTAATATAGTATTCAATTTCCTAGAATCTGCTGATGCAGAGATAAAAAGAAGGTTTACATCTCAAGCAACGGTTAGAGATATACTATATCATTTTGTAGAGAAGGGAATCATAGAACCTAAAAGATTACGGAACTACTTGATTATAAAGGAGTTTGACACTTTGTTAGTTCAAAACAATGGTCATTGTACTCATACCTTTATGGATTTATCAATAAAATATAATCTATCAGAAAGGCAGATACAATCTATAGTTTATAAGCAAAGACATAAAAACAAGAAGTCAAACAACATATCTTAATTATTTCCAATAGTTTCGAAACAATATAGTAAGTATTTAAGTTATTTTGCATTATGGAAAGTAATTGGTATTCAATAAGTAATAAAAATGAATCTGCTGAAATATCTATCTATGATGAGATAGGTACTTTTGGTACGAGTGCTAAAGGATTCATCAAAGAAATATCTAATATAAAAGATAAAGACATCACACTACGAATCAATTCTGTAGGTGGTAGCGTATTTGATGGGTTAGCAATATACAACACACTACGAGCACACAATGGCTACGTTACAGTAAAGATAGAAGGACTAGCTGCTTCTATTTCAACTGTTATTGCTATGGCAGGTGACAGAGTAGAAATATCTGAAAATGGATTCTTTATGATTCACAATCCTTATGGACATTCTCAAGGCGATGCTGAAGAGATGAAAAGAAGTGCTGAATTGTTAAATAAGATTAAAGATGAAATTATAGACATCTATCAGAATAAGACTACACTTACAAGTGAAGAACTATCTGTTATGATGGATAAAGAGACTTGGCTTACTAGCCAGGAGGCATTAGATTATGGATTTGTAACTAACATTACAGAACCTTTGAAGATTGCTGCAACATTTGACTTATCTAAATTTAGTAATGTAAATCAAGAGCTTGTCAATGATAAATTAAGTTTAACTAATAATAAGAAGAAGATGACCGAAGAATTAAAAACTTGGTTCAATGGTGTTAAAGATGAAATCATTAACGCTGTTAAGGGAGAAGAAGTTTCTACTCCTAGCGAAGTTTCTGTTGTTCTATCTGATAACGAAGAAATTACTAATAAACTAGAAGATCTTTCTAGCACAGTAAACTCTTTGAATGAAGAGAAAGAAGAACTAGCAGGTCTTGTTGGTGAAAAAGAAAGCGTAATTGCTGAATTGACTAACAAGGTAGCTGAAATGGAAGCAAAGCTAAACAAAACAGAAGCTACTGAAACTGTAGTAGAAGCAGAAAATGATCCTACAATCACTCCAACGGAAGAGATTGTAAATGAGTGGGATGCTTTTGCTAAATCAATTTTGAAATAATAATAATTTAAAAAATAATAAAAAATGGCTTATACAAGTGCAAGTTTACCTACTGTAAATCAGTATGATGTAAACAAAACAATCCTTGAACCTTTATTTTTAGGTCAAGACTATATGCAATTTATGGATGTAATGCCTAATGTTGCAGGAACTATCGTATTAGATAGATTTCAAGCGTTAAGTGGTATTACTAAAGAATTTGCTTCAGGTGCTTTTTCTTCTGAAACAGGTGAAAAGGGTGCTACAGTAACAATCACTCCAAAGAGAATGGAAGCAGAGATTTCTTTTGCAGGTGATTCTTTATTCAACAAAATGAAGGGTCAATTATTAAGAGGTGGACACGACTTCGATAATGTTGATGGAACTATTGTAAAAAACATTCTACTTGACTTAATCGGACAAGGTGTACAGTCTGACTTCAACCGTCAGTTATGGTTATCTGATAGTGGTGCTTCAGGAGACTTCGGTATCTACAATGGTATCTTCCAAGCTGCTTTCGAAGCTACTTCAAACAAAATCAACAGAGGAAGTATCTCTCCAGAACAAACTACTGATGCTGCTTTAGTTGCAGGTAATGGTATCAAGATTTTAAGAGCTTTATACGACAACGCTTCTCCTGAACTATTAGGTGCAGGAAACCACGTTATATTCGTATCAGGTGATATCGCTGATGATTATATGCTAACTCTAGAAGGAACAGGATTTACTACTTCAGGTTACGGAACTTTAGTTAATGGTATGCCACAACTAATGTTTAGAGGTATTCCTGTTGTTGTTCGTAGAGATTGGGATATTGCTATCGCTGCTAACGTAGCTAACATCAATGGTGCTTCAAATGCTGCTGAAACTCACAGAGCAATGTTAACAACTAAAGATGCTTTTGCTGTTGCAACTGACTTTAGCTCTAACTCTGTTGAGCAATGGTACTCTAACGATAACAAAGAGTATCGTTTCCGTGTAGCTTATTCAATCGGTTGTGCATTGAAAGATGCTAAATTGGCTGTATACTACACTCCAGACAATATGGCATAATTGAATTTGATTAATGGGGGATGAAATACTCCCCCTTAATTTTTAACTTATAATAAAATAATAAAATGGCAATAGATTCAGGTTTAACAATCACAGCAGCAGACATCGAAAAAAGAGGTGGTCTGCAATACGTTTCTATAGCATCATCAACTCGTGTAACTTCTACTACTCCTGATGATTCAGACGATCACGCATATAGTGCAATCGTATTGGCTGATGGAGATGGTACAGCAGGTGCTAATACAATGCGTGTTTTCGAACTTAAAAACGGAACAGGTTCTTTATCTGTAACTGCTAGTAAAGAGAACGGAACGATGATGTTTGAGCAAACTATATCTTTCTATGTACCTAATATTTCTTCTGCCCACTTAAAAGCATTAGAAAACTTGAAGCACGAACCATTGGTTTGTCTAGCTCAAGATTTCAATGGCAACGATTATGTGGTAGGGTTATCAGAGGCTTACAAAAACGAAGATGTTTTAGCTAGAAACCAAACATACGCTACTATGACAGGTTTAGAGGTTAGCACAGGTGCTGCTCTAGGAGACCAAACAGGTTGTACAGTAACTATCACTTGTATGTCAGATGAGTTACCAAGACAATTTACAGGTACTTCTACAATGGCTACTAATACTAGCTTAAACGTACTTTCATAGTATTAATTAAAGATGAGTGATAGGGGATTATTCCCCTTGATCTTATTTTTTTTATATATTTGCATATGGCTTACAAGAAAAAATTAAATTCAGGAGCTACTAAATTCCACAAACACGGATTCAAAGTTTCCTGGAAAACAGCTACTCAAGAAGAGTTACAAAAAGTGTACGATTTAGGCTACACTCAATTCGTTACAAAAGATGCAGAACCGAAGAAAAAAACAAACTCAAAAAAATCAAGTAAAAACGTACAAGACAAAGGACAACAGTCTAGTTAAGTATGCTTTTGTAAATCTTGGCACTCCTACGGTAGATAGTGAGGTTAAGGACTTGGAAAGATTAAGGGGTGATTATATACCATTTGGTAAGGATAATCTTTTCCCACAATACCTTTCTGAACTTAAAAGACAATCTTCTACACATCGTTCTGTATTAGCACAGAAAACAACATTTACTACAGGTAGTGGTTTTATAACGCAAAACGAAGATTTAAAAGGTTTCATTGATGATGTCAACGCTAGTGGAGAATCTTTAAAAGATGTATTCAAGAAGTTAGCAGATGATTACTATACTTATGGTAATGCTTTTTTAGAAGGTGTTATCTACGATGGTGGTGTAAACTTATATCATAAGGATGCTTCAACTGCCAGGGTAAGTAAAAACAAGAAAAGTGTTTGCTTTCATCCTGATTGGAAAAACTATGATAGATTTCCTGAAAAGAAACAAGTAATACCTGTATATCCTAATATTGCTTCTAGCAGATTTATTATACACTACAAAGATTATGAAAGTACATTTAACTTTTATGGTCTTCCTGATTATGTAGCTGCACTAGAACACATAGCAATAGACTTTGAAATAGGAAAATACAATCACACATCATTTAAGAATGGATTTAGTCCTTCAGCGATTGTTACTGTTAACGGTGACTTTGGTGAAGCAGAAGCAGAGAAGTTTGTTGAAACTGCAAAAGATACTCTTACAGGTAGTGGAAACAACTCAAAGATATTATTCCTTGTTAAGAACGGTGATGATTCTCGTTCAACTGATGTTCAGATAATTAACCAAAAGGAAGATGGTGACTTTTTAGATTTACAGAAGTTAACCGACCAAAACATTATAACTGCTCATAGATGGCAACCTGCCTTGAGTGGTATCGTATCTTCAGGTAAGATGAATAATACAGGTAGTGAAATAAGAATAGCATATGAACTTGCTATGTCTACAGTTATTAAAGACACTACAAACATCTTATTAGACCCTATAAAGAAAGTAATTACCAGAGAGGTAGGTTTAGATGCTGAAGATTTAAAAGTTGCTTACGAGCCACCTATTTCATTCTTATCGGACATTGATCCAAAACAAGTTCTTACTATAAATGAGCAAAGAGCAATATTAAGTTCTGATTTAGAACCTAGAGAAGATGGTGATATGTTCTTGACTGACAGAGAATTAATAACAGTAACAAAAGAAGAAATAAACAATGGCTAATGTAAGACAATACAATACTTTGGTGACAGCATCTGAAGTGATAAGTAATTCATTTACTAATCAAGCTACAGATGTTTCCTTGATTACAGATAATATCATTACAATAGCTGAACTTGCTCATATCAAGCCAATGTTAGGTTTAGATATGTATGAAGAGTTGAAAACACAAAACCACAACTCTACATTAACATCAGCTAACACAACATTGATAAATGACTTTTTGAAAAGTACATTATGTTGGTTTGTAAGATTTGAGGTTATGAATGAAATATCATTCAACACAACTTCAAGTGGTGTGATGGCTAATATAGATGAGTTTTCTGTATTAGCTACTCCTGAACAGTTTAATATGCAGAAGCAGGACACATTAAGAAAAGCACAGATTCTTATGGAGGATATGTTAGCTTATATACAGCACGAGGACCAAACAAATGACTATCCATTATTTGGTAAAGATGGTGATAGCTCAATGCCTCGTAGTGACAATGCAACTAAAATGGGAGGAATAATATTTTACTAATGGCAACAAATTTTCCAAAGAAAGGTGATGACAAAAAGATTTCTTTGCGTAACAGCGAGGAAAAGCAGTTTAGCTATGAGTTTGCTAAAAACCTAAAAGAGCAACAACCAAAGATATGGAAGACAGGAGGCAACATTAGAGGTAATGAGGCTTTCACTCTTTGGGGTAGAGCAAGAAAAGGTGAAGACACTCCTGCTATACAAAGGTGGATAAAGGAAAGAGAATCCTGGGCAAAGAGACATTTTAGAGATGGACAAAAGTTCAAGGGTGATGTAGAACCAAATCTTTCCAATGTAGCAGGTGTTGTCGCACAAATCAAATGGGGTGTTATAGGTAATTTAGGTATGCAGGGTATGAAAGACGTTATACTAGAGCTTACTAAAAAATTAGAAGGTAAAAAGGATGCAAAGAATCAAATTACCGAAACATCTAAAAAAGGATTAGAGAATAAGGTTGAGTCACACAATGAAGAGGTTAAAGACTTGAAAGTAGATTGGAATCCAAGAGTTACTTACAAGAAGTTAGCAGCAGTATTTGAAAGAGGTTTAGGAGCTTATAAGACTAACCCTGATAGTGTTAGACCAAATGTAAAAAGCGCAGAGCAGTGGGCATTTGCTCGTGTAAATTCTTTTCTTTTTGTTATGAAAAAGGGTCGTTTTCAAGGTGGTACTCACGACACAGATTTACTACCAAAAGGACATCCTGTAAAGGAAAAGATGAAAGATACGGAGAACGCAAGAAAAAACCCTAACTGTCCTGATGGATGGGAACACCAAATGCCTGATGGCTCTTGGATGTGTGGTAAGGAACACGGTGGTGGTGGCTACAATAAAATAGACCAAGAAGAACTCATCAAGTTCCTTAACATTATGAAAGAAGAATTAATAACAGAGATTAAAATAATTAAGAAATAATGGCAAGTACAGTAACAGCACAAACGCTTACAGTAGACATATCAGAAACTATTACATTAGGTGGAACTAATTATAGTAGCACAAAGTCATTAAGCATTGCTAACATAACAAGTATATTCAAAAGAGTGGTTACTTGCATAGCTAGTCAAACGACAACTATTGCAACATTCAATGGTAATGTTTTTGCTTCAGCAAATGCTATTGATTTAGAAGATACTAAGTACATTAGAATTACTAATATGGATGATGCAAATCCTCTTGAGTTAGCTATCGTAGGTGCAGCAACACTATATCAAGTTGTTTTAGCAGCAGGTGAATCTCATATATTAGGCTCTCCTGATGACTTAATGTTGGCAGAGGCAGACACAAGTCCTAGTTTTGGAACAATGGCTGATATAGCAAGTATTCAAGTGAATCCTGCTACTAATGATGTTGATATAGAAATTTTTGTAGCAAGTATATAATATGGCAAGTAACGAACACAACAGTTTACCTAACGACCAACTTCATAATCCTAAAGATTTTAGTACAGCAAGTAACAATACTGTTCTTACTAAAAACAATGCAGGAAATATATCTTGGCAAGACGATAGGTTAAGAACTACACAATTTGTTAGGGTTTCAGGATTTATGAGTAAATCAGCAACAAGTGAGTTTGCTCCAACATATTCAGGTAATTCAACTCATACCTTTGATACTGTTGTTACTAATCCTACAGCAGATGCTCAAGAAGCAGTTGCACACGCACAACTTTTCTGCACAAGAGGTGGATATGTAAGTAATTTTAGTGGTTATTTAGCATTGACAAGTAGTAGAAGTGTTGAGATAAGATTATACAAAGGTACTCCTACTGATGAAAGTGCTTCAGGTTTTGCTCTTACGCAGCTAGGTGCTACTGTTACTGAAACAGGAGAAGGTAACACTACTCCTAATTTATTTGCAACAGGTAGCCTTTCATCTTCATCTACATTTGCAGCAAATGATGTATTGATCGTAACACTAAAACCAACTGCTGCATCTAGCACAGTTGTTAGATTAAATTCAACAATAGAAGTAGTTTACACAGAGTAATGAAAAAGGGATTGCAAAGAGTAAAAGATATTTTTTGGTATAGCGATAGCGAACCTAATGAGATAATGATTGCTCTTGCCATTACTTTTGTACTTCCTTTAATGATATACAGAGACTTCGTAATACAAAATTGGATGTTAGGTATCTTTGGAATTGTTGCAGGTCTTTTTCAAATATACGCATCACTATGGTGTGGATGTTTAAATAAAAGAATGATAGGTGTTCAGCTTTCTGCAATGGTTTGTTTTATAACTTGTGTAAATTTGTTATCACAAGGATTGCTCATTGGAAGTAAAAGTGCTTGGATTGTAATACTTGTGTTTTCTTTATGGAATATGATTAGAGTATTTCACGAAAAACTTATTAGATAGTGGAAGCAATACAACAGATATTAATTACATTAGCAGCAGTAGCAGGTTCTACTGCATTATGGAACTTTTTAAGTGAAAGAATAAAAGCCAAAACAGAGGCTCGTAAAGATGATTTAAGAAATGATGATGGTATGCAGTACAGAGATGATTTAAAGGATAGAGTTAGAAACTTAGAAAGTTTACTAGCCAAATCATCAGATGAAAAAGATGAGCTTAGAGATACTGTGTTAGAACTTACAAAACAAGTAAGTGAATTATCAGTTAAAGTTGAGTTCTTAGAAAAAGAAAACGAAAGACTTAAAAATTTAAGATAGTGGCAAAAGGCATATCATTTACATTTAGAAAGACAGCTAGGGTTAAAAGAAAAGGAATACACTCCAAGAATAAAAGCAGAACAAAGGGGTCAAAACAATATGTTAAACCTTACAATTCTCAAGGAAAATGATACAAAAAGACTTGACTTTGTCTGTAGGAAACATCATATGGATTATAGGTATCATATTCACTATGGGTATAGCTTATTCTCAAATAGCACAGCTAGATGAAGATATTGTTGTTTTAGAGCAAAGACTTGAAAAAAAGATTAAAATAATTAATGAATGCGAGGACAGAATAGTAGAACTAGAGAAAGAAATCGCTACTTACAAAAATTGTAAACACCATAGATAATATGAATTGTAATTGCGAAAGAGGATTAACAGCTTGTGTATGCCTTATGGCTGAAAACAAAGTTGATGATGTTGAGGTTATTGAGGCTGAAGTTATTTCAACAGGTCTTGATACTGTTCTTAATGAGTTCTATAGCTGGGTTAAAGAAACAGAAGTAGAAGATACTGAAGATTGTGATAGCTAACTAATATATTATGAGTAAGAAGTATAAATATTTTGACATTACAGAATTTGATTCGCCTGATTTACCTGGGTCAGGAGAGGCTATGGAAGATTCTTTTATGGAGATGATTTCAGAAGCTAGAGAGATAGCAGGAATACCTTTTAAAATTAATAGTGGATTCAGAACGATTGAATGGAATCAGCGTGTAGGTGGTCGAGTTGGCTCGAGTCATCTCAAGGCTTGTGCAGCAGACGTGCATTGCAATAATAGTGCTAGTAGAGAAAAGATACTATGTGCATTAATAAAAGCAGGGTTCACACGAATTGGGGTGGGCAAGACCTTCCTACATTGCGACAACGATCCATTAAAACCTTCAGCGATATGGCTTTATTAAGTAAATTATTTAGTTCAGGTGCTAACGACCTAGTTAAAAATGTTGGTGATATTATTGATAAAGTACATACATCAGCAGACGAAAAAGAGTTAGCTAAAAGAGAGATGAAGAAAATAATATTAGATTATGATTACAAGATTCAGCAAGAAGTTACAAAGCGTTGGGAAGCTGATATGCAAGGAAATTGGCTCACAAAGTCGGTTAGACCTCTTTCGCTTATTTTTCTACTCATTGTCCTTACAGTTTTTACTTTGGTTGATTTTGGTTTTGTAAACCTAGAAATCAAAGATTCTTGGATTGATTTGTGGCAACTTTTAGCCATTACTGCTTTTGGAGCATACTTTGGAGGTCGTTCAATAGAAAAAACTAGGAAATAATGTTTTGTATCTGTATTTTCATTATATTTGTATTGTGATTTTTTGATTTTCACGATTTTCATAGTTTACATTGTTTTGAGACCCTACTTCCTGTAGGGTTTCTTTTTATATGATTTTTTTCGTATATTGCAAAAAAATATGAAAATGTCCAAACAATTTAGACCTCGCCTTTCCCAAAAAGAATATGAACTAATACAACAGCACAGAAATGGTAGTGGAGTTGGTATTATTGGAGACACTCACGAACCATTTTGTCATCCTGATTATAGAGATTTTTGCTATGAAGTGTTTGATAAATTTGGTGTATCACAAATAGTACACATAGGAGATGAGGTTGACAATGCTGCACTTTCATATCACGAGAAGCTAACAGATATGCCTAACGCTGAAACTGAAGCAGAACAAGCACAGAAGGCTATGGAGAAGTGGTATGCTACGTTTCCTGATGTTAAGGTTTGTGTTGGTAATCATTCTGCACTACCATTTCGCCAGGCAACTACAGCCGGGATTCCTAAAAGGTTTTTGAAATCATATGAAGAGATATGGAATGCTCCTAAAGGTTGGAAGTGGGAGTTGAATTGGGAGATTGACAATGTTATATATGAACACGGAACAGGATCATCAGGTGCTAGAGCAGCAGTCAATAGAGCTACTGCAAATAGACAATCTACTGTTATAGGTCATTGCCATTCCTTTGGTGGTGTAAACTATATGGCTTCTCGTAGTGATTTAATCTTTGGAATGAATGTAGGATGTGGCATTGATGTAGATGCTATGGCATTTTCTTATGGTAAAAACTTTCCTAAAAAGCCAACTCTTGGCTGTGGTGTAGTCCTTGATGGTGGTAAGACTGCACTATTTATACCTATGGATTTAGGTTCTAAAATAATTCATATCTAGTAAAAAAAATATTTATAATTTTTTTGTTTGTTTTTAAAAAAATTTGTTTAGCTTTGTCAAAGTATTAAACATTAAAACAATTAATTATGGATGGAATCAAAGTAGAATCAGTAAAACTAGGTGATGTATTATTTTACCTAGATAGTAAGATAGAATTACTAGATGGTCTTCTTAAAGACGATGAAAGAAAAGAAGTAGCAGAAAGGAACAAATCAGATAGAAACATATACCTTGTTGAATGGTATAATGGTAGAGTAGCTAAAGGTTCTTATGCTGTAGATGTACTTAAAGAACTCCGAACACAAATCGTTAACCTTAATAAATAATATTATGTCAGAATTAGTTAAAGAAACTAGAAAGGAAGCATTAGGTAGATTATTCAAGCAGAATGGTCTAGTGCAAGAAGATGTGTACAAAGACAAGAGAGGCTTTGTAATTATCACAAGAACAGGTATTGATAAGATTATCAGTAATAGAAACATCACTTTACAGTATGAGCCAATTGTTATGGAAAAAGATTGGGTAGTATTAAGATGCGTTGCTGAAATGGTAAAAGGAAAAGACATAGGTCATACAAGGGTAGAATCTTTTGGCGAAAGCAGTAAAGAGAATACTATGGGTATGGCAGGTAAGTTTCCTGTTGCTATGGCAGAGAAACGAGCAAAGTCAAGAGCAGTATTAATGTTGACAGGCTTCTACGAGCAAGGGGTTTATGGTCAAGATGAAATGGCAGAATAATGGTTCTTGATTGGATAGATGATATATTTGAGGAAGAGCCTATCAGTAATAGTCAGATAGCTATTATTGAAACTCTTCTTCCTCGAGTACCTTACGAAGAATCGACTAAAAAAGAAATAGAAAGTGGACTCCTGGAACTTAATTATAATGAAGCATATAAGTTAATTATGAAACTGAAGGATGATTATATTCCTAGAGACCCACAAGAACAATGGAAAAAAATGTTTAAAAATGGCTATTAAGAAACACGCAATGACTAAAGAGGGTGCGATAGTTGCAATCACTAGAAAGCAAGTTAATCAAATCAATAGTAAGGATTCAAAGAAAAATGATCCTGCTCACTTTGGAATAAGAAAAACTTTCATAGATTTGTATATGTCACAATCTGATGAACAAATAAAAGAAACATACCTCATAGAGTTTGGGGTAGAATTGGAAATCGTAAAACAAAGATAATGTACACAAAGATTATTAAAACAAGAGCAAGAAACGAGTTTGAAGAGATGTTAAGATGTGAAGGCATATCAAAGAGAAGATTTGGTATGATAATAGGAGTCAAAGGCTCTACCATCGAGAAATACATTGATGACCCAGGATTTATTAGAGTATCACAAATAGAGAAGTTAGCAGAGCATTTAGATGCAGATGCGACAACTATATTTAAGCTAATCAATGAGGATTATGCTAGAGAGTTAAGAAGAGAAGGTAAATACGAAGAAAGTTACTTTAATAAATAATGGATATATTAGAAACTATAGCAACTGTTGTGACCAAGGTTCACAAGGTTCGAAAAGATGAGTTCTTTAGTAAGAACAGAAAAACAGAATTGGTAGAAGCTAGAAGGCAGATGATGGCTATCTCTAGGAATGAGTATGGATTATCTACTGTAAAGATTGGTAGGTATCTAAACAGAGACCACAGCTCTGTAGTACATCATTGTGTAAAGCACGATGACCTGATGGATGTAGACAGGGTGTATAGAGATAAGTTTGAAAAGACTTTAAATCTTATTACTCTGATGTCAAAGCGACCAAGCGAAGTAAAAACGATCTATGACATTTTGCACAAGCAAGACGAAAAGATTGCAGCTCTTCAGAAGAGTTACGATTCACTCTCTGAAAAGTATATTAGACTAAAAGAATCAATTACTAACCTTAATACTTTAGCAAATGGCTGAAAAGAATTATGTAACTAGTAGCATCAAGAAGGTGACTACACAGTATGGTGAACTTATGAATTGCAACTTTAAGCTAGAAGACTTACAGAAGTTGGAAAGCAACGGTTGGGTGAGCATTACAATTGCAGAGAGAAAAGAACCTTCAGAGAAGGGTGCTACTCACTACGCATTTGAAAATACTTACAAACCTGAACCTAAACAGGAGTCTAAAAAGACTGTTGTAGAAGATGATGGATTACCATTCTAAATTGTTGATGGAGGGTGTAAAAACCCTCCACAATACTTTCGATGTAGAGATTATGACATTTCAAAAGAAACATACAGAGAATGAACTAAAAGTATTTGAAGCAGTATCAAAACGCTTCAAAAGAGAAATCTACCCTGCAATCAATCCTTACTCCAGGTTTGATGGTGAAGATGATGAATATATCTACGAGATCAAGTATAGAGATAAGTATTACGACCCTACGATGATAGAGTTTGACAAATATTCTTTCAATCTATTATATGCAAAGAATACCAATAGATATTTTATTTATTGTGTAGGACTACAGTTAGAGAACTGTTTTATAGTGCATATCTTTAATCTAACGACCTTAACGAGAAGGAATCACGACTTTGGATGGGAATGGAGAAAATTACCACAGACATCACATTTTGATAATAACAAAAAAATTGATAAGTTTGTGGGGTATATGAAAATCAAGGAAGCAATTAAATCAATCACAGTAAAAGAATAACAATGGCAAAACGAATGACAGACACGGATAAGTGGAAGAAAAGATTCATACGAGAGATGAAACCTCAACACAAGTTACTATGGTTCTACATTTTAGATGACTGCAATCACGCAGGTATTTGGGAGGTAGATATGGAAGTAGCATCATTAAGAATAGGATTTACAATAACTGAAGATGACATACCACAGTCTTTTAATGACAGGGTAATATCTTTTGACAATGGCGATAAGTGGTTTATCCCTGAATTTGTAGAGTATCAATATGGTGAATTAAATCCTAATTCTAACGTACATAAATCAGTAATTTCTTTATTACAAAAGTATAATCTTGAAGGGTACCTGAAGGGTTCACAAACCCTACCTAATAGGGTTCAAGATAAAGATAAAGATATAGTTATAGTTAAAGAAAAAGCTAAAGCTAAAAGATTCCAAAAACCAACAGTTGAAGAGGTTCAAGAGTATTGTAATGAGCGCAATAACTTTGTTGATCCACAAAAGTTTTACGACTATTATTCTTCTAATGGATGGAAGGTAGGCAAGAACTCAATGAAAGATTGGAAGGCTGCTGTAAGAACTTGGGAAAAGAATACTACATCTAATCAATCTAAAGGTAAGATAGAACAATCACTAGACACTTGGCAAGAGGCTAGACAAATGATAAACAATGGATAAGAGTAAACAAATTTGGTACAGATTCAGCAATGATATTGAGCAATTAAATTTAGATTGCGTTGATCTATTGAGTAAGTGTTATATGATGCTAGGACAAAGACCTGACACACAGCAAGTTGTAATGATGGCAAAGTTCCTGGTAGATGATTTAAGTAAGTTATATCCATCTATGGAAATGGAAGAAGTGGCATTTGCCTTTGAGCAAGGAATAAGAAACTCTGAAAGTGGTGGTTTTGTAAATGTTCGTAATTGGAACATATGGCTCAAGGAACATAAAACTAAATCTGCACTACAAAGACAGCAAAGATTAGTAACTGATTATCAAAAGCATCAGCAAGGACAAAAGATGATTGATGCAACTATAAACAAAGCAAAGAGATTAAAATGACAAAAAGACCGATTTATTGGGCAAAAGTATTTTATAAAGTGGCTAAAAAGAAAAACATCAGGCAAGTATGGAAAGATTACGAAAGTGAAGCATTCGTAACTACAGGTGATGTCAGAGAGTTAAGCAAAGATCAAGACTTTTTAAATAGGATAGCCATAAAAGCAAAAAAGAATATTAAGGATGTTGATTTAGTAATAAAGTCTATACAGTTCATTAGTCAACACGGAGAAACTAACGATAGATTTTAATTATGAAAGATTATAATTGGGAAAGGAAGAACATAAAAAAGGTAGATAAAATTCTGGAGATCAATGATTGTATCGAAAAAAACCTTTCAGAAAACAGTACACCTGAAGAAAGAGAATCAGCAATGAAACTTATAGAACATAACATATTGAAAATCAAGGACTTATGCGAGTTGACATATTCTTTGATTGTCATATCTGATAAACATAATATTTTAAAAGATGAGTAAGATTAAGTATCAAAAGATTTGGAAGATAGACAGTAGTGTATATGAATACGATTTGTCTGATGTAAAGTTAGACCTTCCTAAAATTATTAATACAGACATTTCCTTTCAGTTGATGTTTGGATTACCTGAAGATGGCAGGATAGAAAAAGAAAGAATAAGAAAGCACCACGAGTCCTGGACTCCTACGGTGTATAAAGAGGATTAGTATGGAGACTGTATTTTATATATCTTTGCTTTTGTGGAACTTATACCAACACTTCCAAATAAAACATCTCAAAGAGGATGTTGAAATAAATGACGAGGGGGTCAGGGGGGTAGAGGGGGGTCTGCAAAAAACCGACAAAAGATTAGATGATGTTGCGAGAAGTCTCGATGACCATATTAGGGAATACACCAAGCAAAAGCAATCAATACAGAATTGCCAGGGGAAGGATGTACAAGTCAAAGCAACTAAAACAATACGAGGACTTATTTCTAATACAATGTCAACAGTACAGGGATTTATTGATAGATCAGGAATTTGGAATCAAGTTAGAAGTGTACTATCCCTCAAGAAGGACAGACCTAGACAACTCTCTGAAAGTGATATTGGATTGTTGTCAGAAGGCAAAGATAATTAAGAATGATAATAAATGTATTAGAATTGAAGCTGATAAGTTTATTGATAAAGAAAATCCACGAATTAATATTTTAATATATGAAATCTAAAATGAGATTTTGGAATCAAACATCGACTGCTGTTGAGTCTGCTGAAACTGATGAAACTGTTGGACAAAGGATTCCTGGATACTATATAGGTAAGGTGTATGGGTACGAAGCTAGGAAGGTAGTTGAAGATTGGAATCTTTCCTACAACGTAGGTACTGCCACGACCTATCTCTTGCGATGTGGTAAGAAAAAAGAGCAAGGTATGAGTGACAATGCAAAACATATTGAAGACATAAACAAAGCAATAAATCATCTAAAATTCGAAATAGAAAAATTGAGTAATGAAAAATAAAGTAAGCAAATGCTGTGGCTCAAATGTAGTGTTGAGAGTATTTCACGCACTCGGTCAGAAGTATTTTAAATGTATGAGGTGTAATCAGTTTTGCACCACTAAAATTAAATAAAGAACGATGTCAATTCCTAGAACTGAACGTAAAGATAGAAGAGGTGGTGGCTATGCTAGGCGCAAATTTACCTTTGAAGAAGCAGAGAAGATACGCAAAGAATACTTTGATGGTGGTATAACTCAAGAAGAATTAGCACTAAAGTATAAGGTATCTCAACCTCTGTTAAATCAACTCTTATCTTACAAGACATACAAACGGTAGTCTTATACCACGAAAACCCCGTAAAACGTATCTTACGAGGTCTGCGAGGTGATGTGTGATTATTTTCTAAATCCTTCTACCATATCTTTAACATCTTGTTGATTTAATCTATTATTGATTGAATCATACAATGCTTCTAGTTCATCATATTTTTCGTTGTAGAAATCTTGTGCTTCTTCTCTTAATCCAAAAGAATCATCTGTACTATCTTTACTTTCATACATTTCCTCTCCAAATCTTTCTTCTGTTAATTGGGTAGCAATCTCATCTACAAATTCCATTTTCATTTCTTTTGTCATAGTTATATTGTTTTAAATTCTTTACAAAGGTAACTATTTTAAATTAATATGCAAATAATTTGTATACTTTTTTTTGTTTACTAGATAGGGGGATGGGGGGGGTGCATAGGGGGATAGGGGGGGTCAAGACTTTTTTTAAATAATTTTGGTATATTAAAAATAATTATTATATTTGCCTTGAATTTAAACAATGACTTATGGAAATTACAAAAACAATCGCAACAGAATTAATCGGTAAATCAAAAGGAAATATCTTTTCAGCTAGGTTCACTAAAGCTGATGGATCTAAAAGAGATATGACTTGTAGACTAGGAGTAAAGAAGTATCTACAAGGTGGTCAATTAAAGTATGATGCCCAAGAGAGAGGCAATGTCATAGTATTTGATATGGCTAATAAAGGTTATAGGACTATCAAGATTGATAGACTAGAAGAATTAACACTCAACGGTGTTAAGTACAATGTTATATAGTTTAGTTAATTAGTTTTTGAAAGCGCATCAAGAAATTGGTGCGTTTTTTTTGCTTCACGAAACTGCTATGAAACTGTTGAAACTGCTATGAAACTGCTGAAACTGTTGGGTATGCTATGTGTAGGGGTGTGCGCAGGGGTGCGCATTTCGGTCTGGGGGAGGGGGTACAGTCCATCCCTGACAAAATGTCCATTTTCAAATTAGCCTTTTTAAGGTCTTAATTGCTTTGTGTAGTATGTAGGTATTAAATTCTTTTTTTATTGCCTTATATCGCTTTAAATTAAGTTAAAATACTGTTTTTTGTTTCTATTGGGTATCTTGATAGGTTTATCTAGTTACCTTTGACCCCTTACCCAAAAAGGGGTGAACCTAATAAAAGGAACACCCCAAAACAAACTAATTAATATATCAGCCAAAAAATATTCTATTGCTTAGCTCACTATTGAGCAAATCAATAATTTTAGGGTCTTTTGTTTCTTTGTACTTTGTCAATTGACGTTTGACCTCTATTATTAATTTAAAGTCATTATAGTTTTTTTCCTCTAGATTATCAATATAATTTTGTGTATCGTTATCTAGTGTTGACCATATATTGGTCACTTTTTCTTTTAAATCTATCATAGTTACTTTTTTTAAATTAATTTATTACAAATCCAGTTAAATCCTTTTTAGCTTCTCCTTTTGCCCTTAAACCTAAAATAACGCCATTAGCTTTTATCATTTCAAGGTCTGTTTTATCACCATCCAAAACCTTAAAACCTTTGTATGATTTTGGCAAAGTGTTAAAAACGGCTGAAACATTTGCCCCCATCTTTAGAGCCTCAATAATCTCTTCTTCGTTGTCTTCTTTTCTGGAGAAAGTTAAAATGTAATTAGTACCAATATACTTTTTTACTTTGCCAAGAATTGCCGTATAATCATAAAAAATACTGTTTTTAAATTCTAGATCATTGAGAACATCAATAGAAGCGTATTTTTTTAACATATAGATAAAATCAACATCAGACGTCCCATTAAGCCTGAAAGCTACCTTATAACCTTTTAAAATTGCTTTTTTACTCTCTTTTATAATTTCATTTGCTAATTGATTAATAAATCCTTTTTTATCAAAAACAAAATAATTTGCTTTGTTAACTCTTGAGTTTATTACATTTGAGAATTTGCCTCTACCCGCTGAAAATAAACAGGCTTTTGCACATCCTTTTGATGCTTTAGGGCAAAGATTAACTTTTTTAAAATTTTGGTTATATGGGGCAATATATAGTATAAAAGTTTTTATTTCATTTTTTGCCGTCTTACTGTTTGTACTACCTTTAGATAGTAAATTTTTAGGTTTCTTGATTTCCATTTTGTATGATTTTAAAAGTTAAATATTGAGTCTATAAAAGGGGCAAAGATTACTATAGCAAAGAATAAGAATAAAAGCAATATGTTAAAAGCTTTTTCTCTGTAGGTTTCTTTATTTCTTTTGTCTAATAGATTTGAATTGTTAAAAGTTTTCATTTTAT
>VMHT01082924.1_pt1 | contig 32088 bp, 37 predicted proteins | sample 4693611 | NCBI WGS metagenome assembly VMHT01 (sample SAMN12280063, study PRJNA550983) | marine metagenome | isolation source: seawater sampled from same location over 5 years 0.02-0.2 micron viral filtrate | place: USA: collected off the coast of southern California halfway between the port... ...
AATAAGGGGAAAGACATTGTTACACAAAGTAAGTGATTTTATATGGAAGATAAGAGTGATTAAAGAAAAGGCAGATAAACTAGACACTATGAAGTATGGTATACCAAAAGCGTCTCAGTCTGCGATTGACAATATGATACAAGATATACAGGCCATGTGCTATATGATTAGTCAAGATAAAAGCGAATATAATCGTGTAGAAACAGTTGACGATAAAATAGCAGAAGATGATGGCGGTTGGTAAAGAAATAGTACATACAAGAGAGGTGACCTGTGGAGAAGCAGAAGATCACCCTCTTGTATATTATAGAATCGGAGAGAAGAACGAGGTTACTTGTGGGTATTGCAACAAGACCTTTATCTATGTGAAAACTCAGCCAAAAACGTAGAAAAAAAATCGTAAAAAAATCCTCTGGAAAAATCTCTTATAAATATTCAATATGAAAACATTTAAACAAGTAGAAGCAATTGATTGTCTTTGTGAAAACACTTATAAAGATTTAGAGATTACAGAAGCAGAGTATCAAGGTAAGAAGGTGAAACTGAATGACCCGATACGAGGTGGTAGTAAGAAGTTCTATGTCTATGTAAAGAATAAAAAAGGTAATGTAATTAAAGTTTCTTTTGGTGATACAACAGGTTTAAGTATTAAACGAGACGATCCTGCTCGTAGAAAATCTTTTCGTGCAAGACATAATTGTGATACAGCAAAAGATAAGACAACAGCAAGATATTGGTCTTGTTATCAATGGCGTGCAAACGCTCCCGTCAATAACTAATACCTCACACATATAAATAAAACAATATATCATGACACGAAAGTGAGCGAGATATCAAAAACCTCTTTCAATTAAGGAGAAAGTAAAATGATTAAATATATTGCTGCTGGTCTAGTAGCACTTTTCACGACAGCTGCAACCGCAGCTGAAATAACGCCCTACGGTACATTCAATTACAAGTGGTCAAATGATGAAGATTCATCTGGCAATGCTTACAATAAGTTAGAAGATAACGGTTCTAAAATCGGTATTGATATTGACGATATTGGTGTTGAAGGTCAATCAGTTATAGGGTTTGCAAAATTAGAAGTTGGTGTAGATACAGATGATTCTGGTTCGAACACTTTTGATTCAAGACTAGCATATGTTGGTCTAAGTGCAAACAGTATAGGTGATATATCACTTGGTCGTCAATCACATCCATTTACAGATAATGTTGCTAGTACAGCAAGTATCTTTGAAGTATATGGTGGTAGTTCTTCGTTCTCTTATGGAACAAGAAGTTCAAACTCAATCGCATATTCGAAATCATTAGGACAAGTTTCAATTAACGCTTTAGGTGTTGTTGATGGTGCTTCTGGTAAAGATGGCGTTGATTCTTATGAGTGGTCTGCTTCCGTAGATATTGTAGATGGTGTCAGTATATCTGGTGGTCTTGCTTCTGATGAAGCTAACGATACATTCTATTATGGTGTTGGAATGACTACTGAGATTAGCGATGATTTATCTATCGCTTCTAGTTATACAATGAAAGACGCTGCTACTGATTTAACAGCATGGGAAGTTGCTGGTTCTTTTAAAATGTTATCTGTCGGATATGGCGATAAAGAAGGAACAGGTGCTTTTACAACTGTTGGTCTATCACACGATCTTTCAGCAGATTTAAAATTATATGCTGAAACTGAAATGGCGGATAATGAAGGTTCTGTTACTGATACACAATCGTGGTCAATCGGAACTAAATTTTCGTTTTAAGAATATTAGACGGTATCCCCTCAAATCGAGGGGGTACTATCATACAGACGTACCTTTACAAATCACCTAGGCGGCGGCTATAAGATACTTTTTTTATAGAATTTCTCTAGTATAGATGTCTATACAAGAATGAGTGATTTTTTCCGTTAAACGAAGCACGATCTAATTGCTTCATTCTATAATCTAAATCAGCGTGATCTTTCGATTTCGCTAAATAGTTTTCAATAATCTGTTCTTTTGATTCATACAGATTATAATTTTTAATCCATTCTAAAAGTTCTTTTACCATAAACATACTCTCTTACTTTGCCAACCTGATGTGGCGCCTGCAAGTGCTATTCTTAAAAGATTTAGATTTGAATATTTGAAACTTTGTGAGCTTGATGATCCTGCCCATATTGGTTTTCTCATTTTAGTTAATCTCCTTTTTTTTGATTGATGTTGTATATGTGAAAATTGAGTTCGTCTTTCCACCCTGAGCCATATTCAGTTCGGAAGTAGCGAACAAGATTTGGATCCACATTATCAATATTAGTGCCGTTAAAAACTTTACCCATTGATGTGAAGAATTGTATAATTGATTGCATAGTATTCCTTTCATTCACAAATATATAGATGACTTTGCCATCGGTTTGTGTTGTTAGTCCTATACAGCTACTATGCGTTTATGAGATGGCGGGAGTGAAGGGACTCGAACCCTCGGCCTCTTCCGTGACAGGGAAGCGTTCTAACCAACTGAACTACACCCCCAAATATGAGGATCTTATTTTTTATAAGTAGTCATGTGCGTCCTTCTAAGAGGCTAGCTAAGCTAGCTTGGATAGAAGAAAAGCAAGTATGTCTATCAGTATATCAGGATTCATATGTACAATAAATCCACCGACAATCATACCTAGAATAAACTTAAACATTTTTATACTTCTCAATCAATGGTGATTGTAAAGGCGAATCATTTTTATAATGATCTTGTGATAATTGTATGATTGCATAATGTATCACTTTCATTAGATCATTTTTATTACGACCTTCTTTCTTGCCGTATCTTTGAGCATACTTTAAAATATTGCCCATACAGAAACCTGTGCCATGACCTTGATCTATAATAATCTCAGTCGCTTGATAGTTTTTAGTTTGTGCATAATGTGAATCATATGTTTTGTCAACATAAGTTTTAATATCATGTATTATTTGATTCTCATTAAATTTGTAATCTATCATTAATGTAGTCCTTTCATAATTGTTTTTTGTTTTGTTGTTAGTTTTGGATTCAAATGAACTCTAACTTTGTTTTGAACTCTAGATGGCGATACGCCTATCATAGTGCAGTAATTTATAAAGACATCATGATCTTCATTATCTTCGTTTAATAACCAATCCATGGCGTCAACTTTATGTTTCAAATACTTTTTACTTTTGCCTGTATAAGAAGCATCCTCAACTGCCTGTGTTAATATAGCAGTAATAAATCTTTCTTCACCTATCATTATATGTCCTTTTCAATTTGTGAGAAGTATGCCCAATACTGGTCACCGTTCTCGGTTACATATGAAATCGATCCTGGATAATTAAGTTCAGTATCGTATTCACTTATTTGTGTTCCTAATTCACCTGCAGGATCACCGGTCTTTGTTGCAATTGATATGTCAGTTATTTTTCCATATCTTGTACTCGCACCGAATTTTCCAGTTACGGTTACATCATCTTCTATTTTAATAATCATAATTACTATCCTTTTCTAATAAATTTGCTTCAATACTAACTGATAATTTGTTTGCGAGTTCAGGCCATTTATCTGATAAAACTTCAATAAACAAATCTCTTTGTTTTAAATCCATTCTTGCAATAGTCTCAACTGTATTATCTACCATTACTTCGCTCATGATCTGATTAGTGTCTATCATTGTAATACCTCCATGCCTTTTTGATTTAGTGAATCTGAAAGATAACAGTATAAATCATTTTCAAAATCATATTCATCAAAACCTATTAAGGCAAAATCAACATCTGATTTTTTAGCCATATCAACTGCCTGGTCGACAGAGATAGTTCTACTTTTTACTTTTGATTCTAGATTGTCTAGATATTCTTCGGCACAATCTTGTGCCCATTGTTTCACTTTTCCCATTATTTAATCTCCTTTGATTGATTTATTAGTGCAAGAAACATTGACATGATTCCTACGATTGCAAGTACAAAACATAAAACAAAATTATTGCCTGATGTTTCTAGTGTAGGGCCGTCAATGGCCCCCACAGAAAGTATCATACATATGATACCAATTACAGATAAGAAGGCACTCATTAAGCAACCTCTTTCATCATAGAGAATGGCACACGCCATTTACTACCGTTGCAATTTACAACAGCTTTTGATATGTTGATTTTCTCAACAATACCAATGTGTTGGCGACCGTTAGGTCTACCAAAAGAAACTTTCTGACCAATAGAAAGTTCAGACTTAGCGCTGCCTTTTGCTTTTGCAATCGCAGCTTCTAAAAGGAACAAATGTTCCTTATGACTTGGTTCTTTGATCCAGTCAAGTATCAAGTCAAGATTGTTAAATTGTAGTTTTTTCATAATATAGTTTCCTTTCGACTATCTTAAATATAATGGACCAGTCCATTGCATTGGGTAATTACCTTCAAGTACATTACCTCTTGGTTGATTTAACGCAGGTGCAGCCCAACTTGCGGCCTTTAAAACATCACCTTTCTTAAAACGTGGTTGTCCCCCTGGTGTGAACATATCTTCTTTCACTATAAAAGAATGAACAGAATGTTTAGCACAAACTTTGATAAACTTTTGCCCTTCTTTTACAGACCATGAGTTAGCAAATTCTTCTTGCATATTTTTATTATCACAAAACTCATTGTAATCTTCAATCGAAGCTGCAATCAGTTTTGCGATACCGTCTTTAATATTTTCTGATGGTTTTACATTTTTCATAATATAGTTTCCTTTACTTTTTTTCTAATATGTGTCCATTATACACGAAAAAAAGCATATTGCAAGAAAAAAATGGATTATTATGTGGAATAAAACCTTTATTTTTCAACAATTTAGGGGCGCACTCTGTCGCTGTCTTAAAAACCCTTATTTTCTGCGTTTTTTCGTTCATTATGTATAAGCTAACACGAAAAAGGCGTAATGTCAAGAGAAAAATGGTAAAAAACCCTTTATTTTTTGCGATTTTGTGGAATAATTGTCTTTTTTATTGAAATGATCTTCATTCCTAGAATTTGTTTGAGAGATTTTGTTCGCTTTTTGTTCTTTTTCTTTAGAATCATAAAATTTTTCTTCTATTATACAATATTTTAAAGGTTTTGTAAAGCACTTATAAATAGTTTATGTAAAAAATAAAGGAAAATCAAAATGTACGAGTATAAATGCAAAATTAGAAAAGTTGTTGACGGTGATACCGTTGATATCGACATAGACTTAGGTTTTGGTATCTGGCTCAATGATGAAAGAGTAAGAATTATGGGCATTGATACTCCTGAATCAAGAACTAGTGATCCTGTTGAGAAGATTTTTGGTCTAGCTGCAAAAGAAAGAGTAAAACATCTACTCGGTGCTGATTCAACTTTAATATCAAAAGTTAAAGGTGATGGTAACGAAGAAATGAGAGGTAAGTTTGGTCGTATCTTAGGTGATTTTAGACTTAATGATGGTGATACACTAACAGCTAAACTTATGGGCGAAGGTCATGCTGTTGCATACAATGGTGGCAATAAGGAAAAGATTCAACCTAAACATCTTGAAAATAGAAATAAATTAATCAGCGAAGGTAAAGTTGATATGCAAGGATTAGAAGTAACTAAACCAGCATTAGTTCAAAAACCAATCGTTGAAGAACCTGTTGTTGAAGAGGTTTCAGCACCAGTTAAGAAAACAAAAAAGGCTACAAAGAAAAAGGCAAGTAAATGAAAATTTTAGAACTATTAGGTTTGAAAAAAAAAGTTGAAGAACCTAAAAAGAAAAAAGCACCTGTTATAAAAAAGAAAAAAGTAACTAAGAAGAAAAAATAATGCCAGCAGCACAAAGAAACGGTGATTCTAACTCTGCAGGAGGAAAAATTAATTCTGTTCCTCAATCATCCGTAAGATGTAATGGTGAACTACTTTCTGTTAATGGATCAAAAGGTACAGGACACGGTTTAGGTGTTCATGCAGCTGGTGCTTGGTCAACATCAAATGGATCCTCGACTGTTAAGGCAGAAGGTATTGCTGTAAACAGAACAACTGATGACGATACTTGTGGTCATGCTAGAGTAGGTGGATCTGGTGATGTAAATGTTGGTGGATAGAATATAAATATACCAAAGGAGAGATTATAAATGTCAAGGTATGACGCAACTCAAAGTAATGAAAGTAAAAGAAGTGCTAAAATCTATCGTGATTTAGATTTAGATTTTCAAATAAATTCTGCTACAAAAGATATTCAAAAACTTTCAGATATTGAGGCTGTAAAAAGAAGTGTTAGAAATCTAATCAACACTAATCATTATGAGAGACCTTTTCATCCTGAGATTGGCTCTAATCTGAGAGCGATGTTGTTTGAAAATATCACTCCACAAATGACCCATGCAATCTCTAAACAGATTGATTTATTAATAAAAAACTTTGAACCTAGAGCAAGATTAGTTCAAATAAATGTGCAACCGTTTATTGAAAGAAATGGATATAGAGCTTCAATATCTTTTTTCGTTGTAAACACTCCAGAGAGAGTTGATGTAGAAGCATTTTTAGAAAGATTAAGATAGAATGGCAACAAAATTAGAAATATCAGAATTAGATTTTGACGGTATAAAAGCAAACTTAAAAAACTTTTTATCACAACAAGATGAGTTTAGAGATTATGACTTTGAAGGTTCTGGTATGTCAGTTCTTTTAGACATATTAGCATACAACACACACTATATGGGATTCAATGCTAATATGTTAGCAAATGAAATGTTTTTAGATAGTGCTGATGTAAGAGCAAGTGTAGTATCAAAAGCAAAACAAGTAGGTTATACACCAACAAGTGCTATAGCTTCTCAAGCAAAAATTGATGTCGTTGTCAATAACGCTACAGGCGCTACACTCACTATGTCAAGAGGAACACAATTTACAACTACTGTCGATGGCACAGCATACAATTTTGTAAACAATGCTGATATTAGTATTACACCTGTTGATGGTGTTTATAAGTTTAGTAATGTAGATATTTTTGAAGGCACATATTTAAATTTTAAATATACAGTAAACACATCTGATATAGACCAAAGATTTATTATACCAAATAATAATGTTGACACAAGCACATTAACTGTTAAAGTTCAAGAATCTAGTTCAGATTCTACAACAAACACATACACTCTTGCAACCGGTATCACAGGATTAGATTCTACATCTAAAGTTTATTTTTTACAAGAAGTTGAAAATGGTAGATTCGAAGTTTATTTTGGTGATGGTGTTTTAGGAAAAACAGTCGCTGATGGTAACATAATTATTTTTGATTACATTAATACAAATAGAACAGAGGCAAACGGTGCTACAACATTTAGTCTAGGTGGAACAATAGGTGGGTTTTCAAATGCAACTATTACAACAGTTGATAATGCAAGTGGCGGTGCTGATCCAGAATCGATTACATCAATTAAATATAATGCACCAAGAGATTATACATCACAAGATAGAGCAGTTACAGCTGATGATTATAAAGTTTTAGTTAAAAGACTGTATGCAAATGCTCAAGCAGTTCAAGTTTATGGTGGCGAGGATGCTGCCACACCAGAGTATGGTAAAGTTTTTATTTCAATCAAAGCAAAATCAGGAACTAATTTAACAGAATCTACAAAAGCAAGTATTGTTAATAGTCTTAAACAGTTTGCTGTTGCTTCTGTGAGACCTGCGATTATAGATCCAGAAACAACTTTTATAACATTAGATACAACTTTTAAATATGATACAACTGCAACAACAAAAGATTCTACTACACTTGCAACAAATGTATTAGCAGCAATAGCGACTTATAACAATGATACACTAGAAAACTTTACAGGTGTTTTTAGATACTCTAAATTACTACAATTAATCAACGAGGCTGATACATCTATTTTAAGTAATATTACAACTGTTAAAATGTATAAAACAATTACACCTACTTTAAACTCATCACTCAAATATACAGTATCATTTAATAACGCATTTTACAATCCACATAGTGGTCATAATGCAAGTGGCGGTGGTGTGATATCATCAACTGGTTTTAAAATTAATAACGATAGTTCTACGAATGAACATTTTTTAGATGACGATGGTGCAGGTAATTTAAGAGTTTATTATTTAAGTGGCACTACAAGAATATATACGAGTTCATCTTTTGGTACTGTAAATTATTCAACTGGTGAGGTAGTATTAACATCAGCAAATATTACAAGTATTTCAAATATAGATGGTGTTGCTAGCACTTTGTTTAGAGTATTTGCTATTCCTAATTCTAATGATATTGTGCCTGTTCGTAATCAGGTATTACAAATAGATACGGCAAACTCAACTATAAATGGTGATATAGATGTTGTAGAAAGTGGATCTTCACAGGCAGGAACAACTTATACAACCACTAGTAGTTATTCATCATACTAATGGATAACAATGACTACATTTAAAAAAACGAATAAAAGAAAAGTATCAAACTTAGTAAAAAAACAATTACCTGAGTTTGTCTTAGAAGATCATCCTAAATTTGCCGAGTTTATATCCTCATACTATCTTTTTTTAGAATCTGCTGAACTTCAAATATCATCTTTTACTGCTGTTGATAATATTCTTTTAGAGGGTGAAGGAACAACTGATAATTTTGCTTTACTAGAAAGAACAGATAGTTTTGGTTTAGATGCTAATGATAAACTTGTTCAAGAAGAAAACACATTTTCAGGAACATTTCAAAAGAAAGAAATTATTACAGGCGCTACGTCAGGTGCAACAGCAACAATTTTATCTGAAAATTTTACTAATTCAAAATACATAATATCTGCTAACAATGGTTTTATTACAGGTGAAACTGTAACAGGTGCCACATCAGGTGCGACTGGTATTGTGGGTAAGTATCGTGCAAATCCAATTGAGAACATACAACAACTTTTAAATTACTCTGATCCAGATCACACAATATCTGACTTCTTAACACAAATGAAGGAAGAGTTTCTTAATAGTATTCCCACAAATACTGATAGTGCTGTTAATAGAAGAAAGTTAATTAAAAATGTAAAATCATTATATAGATCAAAAGGTACTGATAAAGCTCATCAAGTATTTTTTAGATTACTGTTTAATGAAAATTCAGAAATCTACAAACCATCAGTTGATATGTTGCGAGTATCTGATGGTAAATTTTCTACAAATAATTTTCTTCGTTGCACACAAACAACAGCACAAGCAATTGACAATCCTATATTTTTAATTGGTCAAGTAATCACACAGTCAAATGATCCTGCCGATGCAACAATCAATGTTGCCACAGCAATCGTAGAAAATATTACAAGATTTCAAGAAGGCTCAATAGTTGTAACCGAAGTAGAAATAAATGCAGAAACAACGACTGGAACTTTTGTAAATGGTCAAACAATTTCAGGTATTAGTAATCTAGATTCTGATAATCTCATAAATTTAACAATCAGTCAAGCTGTTTCTTCAAGTTCAATTACAAATGATGGTGGTACTTTAACAGTAGGCGATGAAGCAACAATATCAGGTGGTGCAGGAACTGGTGCTCGTATCCAAGTAGATGATATATCTGGTGGTGGTGTTGATGAAGTTATTGTTAATGTTGCTGGTACAGGATATGAGATAGGTGATACAATTACTTTTAGTTCAGGAACAGCAGAAGCAAAAGTTGCTGTTGTTGGTGGTGGTTTTGCACCAGAAACAGGAAGTGTTTCTATTCATGTAGAATTAGAATCAGGAACAATTACAGGTAGTGGCTCTGGTGATTTATTATTAGAAGATTTTGCCGATGGAACAATTGGTAAATTTTTAGATTCTGCTTCACAAGAGGTTGAAAATGAAATTAGATTTGAATTAGAAAATGAAGTTGGTCATTTATTGGCTGAAGATGATGATAACCAAGTTTCAGATACATTCTTTATTTTAAATCAAGAATCACAATTAAATGTTCCTTATAATATTGAAGAAGATGAACATATCATATTAGAAGATTCTTTATCTAGAATAGGAACGATTGGTGATAAAATAGTTCAAGAGAACAGCACAGGTGTTGGTGATATAACTGACATACGAATGATTGCAAGTGGTGGTGGATACACTACATTACCTACTGCAACGATTACAGTTGGTGATAGATTCTTAGGATTAGAATCACAAACAAATCTACAAAGACTAGCTGTTATAGAATTAGAAAGTAGCCCTGGTTCTGATGGTCAACCAGATCATTTAGAGTTTCAAAGAAATACTGGTAATATTTTAGATGAACAAGAAACCACAGTTGCTGTCGAAGGAGATGGCACAGGTGCAGGTAGAATAGAATTAGAAAGTGGTGGTAATATATTAAGTGAAACTTTTGATGGTGCAAGTGCAACTGTTATACCTTACGGTGCTGAGATAGGTCGTGCAACATCATTAGGTATTATTGAACATGGTATTAATTTTACATCAGCGCCAACTTTAGTGTTTCCACATTATGCTGTTGTCAAATCAGCGTCAGGCTCGATAACTGAAGATGAAACATTTACGAGTAATGTAAGTGGTGCAACAGGAACAGTAGTAGATTTTACAGCACCTCTTTTAAAATACACAGTTACATCAGGCGCATTAGAAGCAGGCGACACAGTTACTTTTTCTGGTGGTGAAACTGCTGTTGTAGAGAAATCAGATCCACTAACTGGCACATCTTCAATTGCAACAAATATATTTACAAAAGGTAGATACATTAGTCAAGATGGACAACTTTCAGAACTTACAAAAAAAATTCAAGATAGTTTATACTATCAAGATTATTCTTATGTTGTAAAAGTATCAGAGGCGATTGATAAATGGCGAGATTCAATTAAGAAAGCAGTTCATCCTTCTGGTTTCTTTGTAACTGGAGAAGTGAATATTGCAACACGATTAGACGCACAAATTAAACAACCAGTTGGTGCTTCACTATCTTCTGGATTATTCTCTGGCACAGTTGATAGTCCTATCTACATGAGATTAAATACTTTATTCTCTACATTGTTTGATAGAAGAACAGGTGTTGGTTTACGAAGTATGAGTAATGGTGTTGAGTTAGATGGTAAAACTAAACTATCATCAGCAGTTGCAAGAACAGGTGTTGCTATTGAACCTCAAAATGATTACAGAGATCCAACAACAAATACACAAAAGGCATTAAATTTATCACCAGAAACTACAATTGAAACTGAACAAAGAAGTAGAAATAGTTTTTATAGTTTAAATAGTTATAAAGTAAGAAATGTAGATGTAAGTAATGGTTTTGCATATGCAGGTCCAAGACAAAGAAATTTAAGAGCACCTTTTATCAGATATGCCCACAATAACGGTATATTACTAGAGGGTCATACAGAAACAGGTGATTCTAATATCAGATTAGAAAATGAATCAGGTGTTCTTGCAAGTGAATTTGGTATTTCTGCAAGTACAACACTAGCAGATTGGGCACAATTAAGATTTACAGGAACTTTGAATACAAATGTTGACGGAGAAACTATGAGATTACAAGATTTAGAAGGAACTAATAGTAATTTAAATCATAGAAATAATTTTGCGTTTCCTACTGACATCACCCAAGAGCCTTCGTAAACTCTTATAAATAATATGAAAGAACACTTAATTAATGGGAAACTAAAATGGCAGCAATAATAACAAACAAATTCAGAATAAATAATGCCGAGCAGTTCGTTGAATCATTTAGTGAAACTGCTGCTACGACTTATTATTTGTTCATAGGAAGATCGCATTCCTGGGCGACTGATACTGACGGTCAAGGCAGATCAATCAACGAGGGAACTGACGCTTCTCCACCAACACCTAATGATGATATAACTTCAGAGTTCTATAACTATGATGATATGTTAGGTGCTAAACTACTAACTTCAAGTGATGTGTCTCATGTAATACCAAGAAGAAACTGGACAACAGGCACAACTTACGATATGTATGAACATAATATTGGTTCATCAAACGCTGCTAATAGTGGTGCAACAAATTTATTCGATTCAACATTCTTTGTAATGAACAGCTCTTTTGCTGTTTATAAAGTTATTGAGAATGATGGTGCTACTGCTTCAACAGTAGAACCTACTTCAACATCAAATTCAATTTTCGAAACATCTGATGGATATAGATGGAAGTATATGTATTCTTTAACTTCATCTGAGACTTTGAATTTTATGTCAACTGACTTCATTCATGTATCAACAGATTCTACTGTATCAGCTGCTGCCGTTGATGGTGCGTTAGACACAATCTTAGTTGTTGCTGGTGGATCAGGATTTAACACATCTTCAGGTTCAACTATTTCTGCAATCCCAATTCGTGGTGATGGTTCAAGTGGTGTTGCTTCAGTAACAATTAGTTCTGGTGCGATTGCAACTGCAACTGTTACGACTGCAGGAACAGGATATACTTTTGCATATATACGAGACGCTGATATCATCGCTGCTACAAATGCTGGTGGTTCTGGATCAGGCGCAAATCTAAATGTTATTATTCCACCAAAAGGTGGTCATGGCTCAGACGCTGTACAAGAATTAGGTGGCTTCTTTATTATGTTAAATAAATCGCTTGTAGGTGTTGAAGGCACATCAGATATTGGTGTTGGTAATGATTTTAGAAGAATAGGTTTATTAAGAGACCCAACTAATTTTGGAACAACAACAGTTGCAAGTGCAACCACAAGACGACAAATATATGCTGTAAAATTTGCTTCAGTATCAGGAACATTTACTGCCGATGAAGAAATCAATCAGGCATCCACAGGTGCTGTAGGTAAAGTTGTTGAGTTTGATTCTACAAATCTAATTTTATATTACTATCAAACAAGATTCCCAGATTGTGGAATAGATAGTAATGCTAACTTAACAGCGTTCTCTGGTGCAAATGCAATCACAGGACAAAGTTCAAGTGCAAGTGCAACACCAGACACAAGTAATTCAGACACAGTAAACGGTGTAGGGTTTAGTTCTGGATATGCAAATCCAGAATTAGCATACGATTCAGGAGATATAATTTATGTTGAAGAAAGAAGTCCTATAACTAGAGCTTCTGACCAAACAGAAAATGTCAAGTTAATTATTGAATTTTAAGTAAAGGAATATAATGCCATCAAAAACTGATTTTAATGTTAGTCCTTACTATGATGATTTTAGTGAAGCAAAAAATTTTCATAGAGTTATGTATCGCCCAGCGTTTGCTGTTCAGGCGAGAGAACTAACATCCCAACAAACAATACTACAAAACCAAATAGAAAAAATGGGAGACCATTTATTTCAACATGGTGCTATGGTTATTCCTGGCGAAACACATTTTGATAAAAATTATTATTCTGTCAAACTAACTTCTTTAACAGGAACATTATCTAATTTTACAGGCACCACTATAACGGGTGGCACTTCAGGCGTAAAAGCAAAAGTAGTTAATGTAGTAGCAACAGACGGTACTGATCCAGACACTTTATTTGTAAAATATAAAAACTCAGGAACATCTAATGATTCTGTAGATTTTACTGATGGAGAAACACTAACTAGCGACGCTTCTACTGGCGAAACTGCTGTGGTCGATACTACTTCAGTTGGCTCTGCTTTTCATATAGATGCTGGCACTTATTACATTAATGGTTTCTTTGTTGATGTAACAAAACAAACTTTAATATTAGAAAAATATACAGATGCCCCAAGTTTTCGTGTTGGTTTAACAGTTTCAGAAACATTTATAACATCAACTGATGATACATCTTTATTAGATAACGCAACTGGATCATCAAATGAAAATGCGTCTGGTGCTCATAGATTCAAAATAAATTTAACTTTAGCAAAATTATCATTAGATTCAACTGCTGATTCTAGTTTTGTTGAACTAGCAAGAATAGAACATGGTAACATTTTAAATAAAATTGTAAGAACAGAATATAACATCCTTGAAGATACTCTAGCAAGAAGAACCTTTGATGAAAGTGGTGACTATTATGTAAACGCATTTGATATTGATATTAGAGAGAGTTTGTTATCAGGAACAAATCGTGGAATATATCAACAAGGTGAAAATACAACAACTGGTCACCCAGCTGCTGAAGATAGATTAGCTATTGGTATGGGCGAAGGTGTTGCATATGTTAAAGGATATGAAATTAGAAAACTAGGCACAACATTTATCGATATGCAAAAGGCAAGAGATTTTGAAACAGAGAGTGGAGAAATAACTAGATTTGCTCAACTACCTTTTGTTAATGTTACAGAATTACATGGCACACCAGATGTTGGGTTTGTATCTGCTGAAACAGAAGTTTATAAAAAAGTTAGATTAGTAGATGAAAAACATTCTACAAGAGGAACAGCACAAACAAATAATGATGGTAAAGTTTTTGATATTGGTCGTGCTAAAACAAGAGGTATAGAACACAATTCAGGATCTGCTTCTAGCATTTTTATGTCAACTGCGTCTCTTAAAACAACTACTTACAAACATTATCTTTTTGATGTAGTAATGTTCTCTCATTTAAATGTGAGAGGTCCTGCTTCAGGTGCTTTCACAAATGGCGAAACACTAACTGGTGGTACTTCAGGTGCTACTGGTATAGTAGAAAGTATAACATCACTAGGGGCAGCAACAATCACAGGTATTACACAGGCAATCCCACCAGTTGTAACTTGTAGTGGTGGTCATAACTTTACTGAAGGTCAAATAATAAAAATTTCTAGTGTTAGTGGTATGACTGATGTTAATAACAGTTTCTTTACTGTTAAAAATCCATCAGCAACAACTTTCGAATTATTTTCTGAATCAACCACAGCCATTCAAAATCCAAGTGCTGTTGATGGTTCAACCTTTTCTGCTTACACATCAGGCGGTTCTGCTGAACACACAATCGTTATATTATCAAATGTAAAAGGTGAATTTGTTGAAGGTGAGACTTGCACAGGTGGTTCATCTAGTAGCACGGCAGTATTACAGTTTGATTCTTATGGTTGTAAAGGTTTTGAAACAAAAGAGTTTAGTCAAACTAAAGGTATTTCTATGGCAGGTAGTCCTGTCTATACATCTAATGTAAATTTAACTGAAACCTTTGGTGATGTAAAACAATTATCAGGAACTATATCTACTGTTGATCCTGATACTTCATCAGGTAGTATCGTTATGGATGGTCATCAAGTGTCGGCTGATGGTGATCCACTAGTCTTAGATAGTGAAGGCGATTCAATTATTTTAGAGGACGCAACTGAAACGGGTAACTTAGTTAATGCTATCGGATTAGAGGATCCTATCGATCAGGCAGATATTGTAGTAGGTTCTGCAACTAGATTTTTAAGTGAATTAAAAATTGGAGATCAAATAACTTTTGAAGATGATTCAAATACAACAGTTACAAAGATTGTTCAAAGTATTCATTCAAATACAAGATTAGAAACTGCAACTGAATTAGGAACAACATCAGCAACTAGTAAAATATTTAAAAGACAAAGAACCAAAATGCAATCACCTGAGAATGACAGGTTATTATTTAAATTACCATATGATGTTGTAAAAACTTTATTAACTGGTGACAATGATAGTATTAGTGATACAAGTTTTCAAATTAGAAGGCAGTTTGTTGCCTCTCTATCACCTTCTGGTCAAGCAACATTAACTGCTGGAACAAACGAAGTATTTGTTGCACATTCTGAGGCTGATGTTACAGTTTCCGTAATGTCAAAGGGTGGTAGTGCAACTGAAGGAGAAGTCGGAGATGTTATAACCCTATCAAGCTCTGGCGATTATACTCTTGGTGGTTCACCAACAGGAAAAACTTTAGCAATAGATTTAGGCAGCGGATTTAACAATAGTAAAATTAAAGTTCTTGCTACAATATCTGCTTCAGTTGTAAGTGCAAAAACAAAAACAAATACAGCAGATCAAACAAAAACAGTTGATACAGAAGCACTAGCACAAGCAACAAGCATTAATCTTGGTAAAGCAGACGTTCATAAATTAACTAGTGTGTTCATGGCTTCTGATTTTAGCACAGCAGCAACAACAAGTGATACAGATATTACATCTAGATTTGATTTAGATACTGGACAAAGAGATAACTTTTATGATGTTGGTAGATTAGTTAGAAAACCTGGTCAAGCAGCACCAACTGGTAGATTATTAATCACTTTTGATTACTTTGAACATGGTTCTGGAAACTTCTTTAGTGTTGATAGTTATTCAGGTTTTGATTATGGCTCTATACCAGCATATACTTCAGATGTTACTGGAGAAGTTTTTGAATTAAGAGATCATCTAGATTTTAGACCAAGAGTTGATGACGCTTCAACCATAGACGCAGGTGATGGACAAGATCGACAATATTCAGGCACTGGTGCTTCTACAATAGACTTTGCTAAATTTAATACAAATGTTACTACTGATTTAGAATTTTATCTATCTAAAACGGCAAGAGTTTTCATAGCACAAAATGGACAGTTTTTAATTAATCATGGCGAACCCGCTGTTAATCCTGATTATCCTGAATTACTACCAAACGCTATGCACCTATATGATTTATTTTTACCACCATACACATTTAAGATTAGTGATGTTGATGTTAAAAAAATAGATAATAAAAGATATACAATGAGAGACATTGGTCGTTTAGAAGATAGAATAGAAAATATTGAATACTATACTCAACTTTCTTTATTAGAAGCAGAAGCACAAAATATGCAGATACAAGACGCTGATGGTTTTGATAGATTTAAAAATGGTATTATAGTAGATAACTTTACTGGACATGGTATCGCTGATGTAGGCGATAGTGATTACTCGGTTTCAATGGACATGGCACAAGGTGAATTAAGACCTGCATTTAGTCAAGATAATGCAGCTTTGCTAGAGATACAATCTGACTTAGCAACATCACCTACTGACGCTTCGAGAGCAACTGCAGGTTATCAAAAAACTGGTGACTTAATTACTTTACCCTATACATCATTTACACAATTAGAACAGCCATATGCGAGTACAACAGTCAATGTAAATCCATATGATGTTGTCGTATATAGAGGTAATGTTGTATTAGATCCACCAATAGATGAGTGGTTTGATACAGAAACCCAACCAGATTTAGTTGTATCTGTTCCAGGAACTTATGACACGCTATCTGAACTTGCCAATGAAAAAGTTTTAGATTTAAATTTTGGTACTGTTTGGAATAACTGGAACGATAGTTGGTTAGGAAGTGTACAAGACCTTAATAGAAGAACTACAACAAGATATTCTAATGGTAGAAAATTCAGAGTAACCACAGTTGATACAGAACAAAGAGTTGGTCGAACTAGATCAGGTATTCGTTCATCATTAGTTCCAAATATTGTAAGATCAAGTTTAGGTGATAGAGTTGTAAATGTAACCTTTTCTCAATTTATTAGACAAAAAAATATATCTTTTACTGCAACAGGTTTAAGACCAGATACGAGAGTTTATCCTTTCTTTGATGATGTTGATGTTTCATCTGTTGTAACACCGACAGGAAGTAGTGCAGGATCTGCCTTAACAACAGACACTAATGGAAGTTGTTCTGGTGTATTTGCAATACCTGATCCTAAGAGAGCTGACAATGTTAAGTTTAGAACAGGTAGAAGAACATTTAGACTAACAAGTAGTCCTAAAAACTCTTTAACTGGTGGAGGATTAACAACAGCAGCAGAAACAGAATATGTCGCAAAAGGATTATTAAATACAACACAATCAACTATTATTTCTACTAGAGAAGCAGCAATTGGTAGAAATGATATTAATGAAAGCACAGTAATCACTCGAAGAGGAACTAGAGATGAATCTGTTGTTGAGATTAGTGAAAGAAGAAATGAATCTGGTAGTGGTGGAGATTCTGGTCATGAAACTCAAACAGGCGGTTCTATAATAAGAGTAGGCGATCAAATAGGTAATGTATTTAGAGATGGTAAACTAGTATTTGATAGTAAATCTAATAGACCTGGAGGCGCTTTTACGAGAGCTGTAACTGGATCTCCAAATTCATCTGGCGGTGGTTCAGTAGATACAGTTACCAAATATACAGGAGTTACTCGTAGAGGAGGAGCTGCTCCAACTTTTTCATCAAGTAGACATCCATCCAAATCTAGTTGTAAAGGGCAATTTCAAGATCCTGTTGCACAACAATTTAAAATAGATGTTAGAGGCGGTATGTTTATTAGTAGTGTTGAATTATTTTTTGCTACTAAGTCAACAACCATACCTGTTACAGTTCAATTGAGAACAATGTTTAATGGATATCCTACAACAGAAATTATACCATTTGGTGAAATAACTTTACAGCCCTCAGATATTAATATATCTACTGACGCTTCAGAATCAACAACATTTACCATGCCAAGTCCTGTTTACATAAAACCAAATCAAGAATATTGTTTTGTAGTTTTAACAAATACAGACGAATACACTATATACACCGCTAGAATGGGACAAACAACTTTAGATGGTTCTAGATTTATTTCAAAACAACCATACTTAGGTAGTATGTTCAAATCACAAAATGGTTCAACATGGTCTGCTGAACAAAATGAAGATGTTAAATTTAAATTAAATGCTTGTGATTTTACAACTAATACTATTGGCACAGTTAGTCTTGTAAATGATGAACTGCCAACTAGATTATTACCTAAAACAAATCCTATCTCTACGACAAGTGGCTCTACAACGATAACGATACATTGTCCAAATCATGGTATGCACAGCACATCAGCAAATGTTACAATATCAGGACTTGCCTCTGGAACATACAATGGTATAGCCTCTACAAATATCAATGGTACTTACACAACGATCGGTAATATAAAATTTGATTCATTTACAGTAACAGCACAAAACTCTGACACTGCTGACGCAACAGGAGATATAGGTGGAACAGATCAAGTATCTATAACTAGAAATATGTTATATGATGTAATACATCCTGTAATTGGTAGTGTTACACATGATGAAACAGGTTTAACAGCTGAGATGAGAACAACTGGTGGAAGATCATTAGAGGGATCTGAAACAGAATATAGTTTAGAATCTGTATCTAAGGCTAGAAAAGTAACAATAAATCATGATTATTACATGACCGCACCAGGAGTAGTTGCTTCTGCAATCAATGAAACAAATGAGATGTCAGGTGTTAAATCTTTTGTGATGAATTTACTTTTATTCACACCTAATCAAAGTCCTAACGTATCACCTGTCATAGACACAAAGAGACTAAGCTTATTCTTAATTCAAAATAGATTAAATAATCCTGTTGATGGCACAACGCCAGACTTTGTTGAAGAAACTACAACAAGTGGTGGTAGTGCAGCTGCAAAATATATGACTAAACCAATTGTGTTAGAAAATAATTCAACAGCACTAGATATTAGATTATCAGCAAATGTAAGGTCAAGTAGTACAATTAAAATGTATTACAGAGTAACAGGTGCTGAAGATGTTAGATTATTAGGTGATGTTGCTTGGCGAGGGTTCAATGATGATGGTTCTTCAGATTCAGCAGTTACACCTGCATTAGATGATGTTACATTTAGAGAACATAAATTTAGTGTTTCTGGTTTACCTGCGTTTACAGCATTCTCATTAAAAGTTGTAATGACTGGTACAATTAGTTCATATCCTCCTCTAATTAAAGATATGAGAGGAATTGCTCTAGCAGTATAATGATATGGGTGATACTTTAAAAGTAAAAGGCCATATAAATTTAGTTAGAGATTTAAAATCTCAAGCAATCATTAATACAGATTCAGACGCATATGCCAAATACATGGCAAGAAAAATAAAACAAAAAGAAAAAGATGATGAAGTGAGACAAGTAGTTCGTGATGTCAATGAACTAAGAAATGAAATGAGAGAAATAAAAAATTTAATCATAGGACTCAAAGATGGCAGATAGAAGTATAGCAGCAGGTGATACATTAAATAAACTTAGATTTGAGTTTAATGGCGCTGCTGAAGATATAGGAGAGATTTCAGGTATTACAGGTGCGAGTGGTATTATTGCCAGTGCAACTGATGTTGTCGAAGCGATTACAACATTAAATACTGACTTAACAACTATATCAACTGACAATCATATTTTTAGTGGTGGGTCTATAATATTCGAAGGTGATACAGACGATGGTTTTGAAACTACTTTAGCTGTAACAGATCCTACAGCAGATAGAACAATTACTTTACCAAATGCAACTGGTACTGTTTCTCTAACTGACGCTACAGAAACATTAACGAATAAAACTCTTACATCACCTACTGTAACAAGTGGTGTATTTAATACTGCTGTGTCTGGTACTGCTGTAAAAGATGAAGATGATATGTCAAGTGATAGTGCAACTGCTGTAGCAACACAACAAAGTATTAAGGCCTTTGTTGCAAATTTAATTGCAGCTCAAGATTTAGATATCGCACCAGATAGTGGAACAGGACAAAGTATTCTTTTACCAAGTGAAACATTAACTTTTTCTGGTGGTTCAGGTATTGCAACGAGTGCCACAAGTAACACATTAACTTTTGCAATCGATTCAGTTGTAACACTTTCAGGATCAGAAACATTATCAAATAAAACTTTTACAAGTCCTACAATTAATACTATGACTTTTACTTCAGGACAATTAACATCAGGATTAACAATTGGTGCAAATGGTATTATTATAGAAGGATCAAGTGATGACGCACACGAAACAACTTTAACTGCTGAAGATCCTACACAAGATAACACAATTACAATACCAGATTCATCAATCACTTGTGTAACAACAACAACACACGCAACGAAATCAAATCATATTTCGAGATGTATTGCATTAGGATAGAATAAATAGTAGTATGGCAGATAGATCAGTAGCAGTAACCGACACACTAGAGACATTTAGAACGACCTTCAATTCTCTTGCAGGTGATGTAGGAGATATTTCAAGTCTAACAGACGCAACTGGCACAATAGCAGATTCAACTGATGTTGTAGAAGCTGTTGTAGCGATGAATACAGAAATTGCTGCTCTCAAAGCAGGCACCTCTGTGTTTGAAACGAAGATAGTTTTTGAAGGTGCAACTGCTGACGCTCATGAAACAACTTTAGTAGTAACTGATCCTACTGCTGATCGAACAATTACATTACCAAATTTAACTGGTACAGTTTCACTATTAACTGCAACTGAAACACTCACAAATAAAACTCTTACAACACCAACACTTACGAGTGCTGTTTTAAATACTGCTGTTTCAGGTAGTGCTATATTAGATGAAGATAATATGGCTTCTGATAGTGCAACAAAATTAGCAACTCAACAATCAATTAAGGCTTTCGTAGAAGCACAAGTAACTGCTGAAGATTTAGATATTACTACTGATAGTGGCACAATTGCGATTGATTTGGATAGTGAAACATTGACAATTGCTGGAGGAACTGGTATTGATACAACAGGTTCTAGTAATACAATCACAGTAGCAATAGATAGCACAGTTGCAACACTCACAGGATCACAGACTTTGACAAACAAAACTTTGACAAGTCCTACAATCAATTCACCTACAATCACAAGTGTTACTGCAACAGCATTAAATTTAACAGATTCAAGTATCGTGTTTGAAGGGGCAACTGCTGACGCACACGAAACCACACTCACAGTTACAGATCCTACAGCAGATAGAACAATAACACTACCTAACGAGAGTGGAACTTTAATAACATCAACAGGCGCTGCCACGAATGCTTTTTCTATTTCAATTGCAGCTGCATTAGGGTAAGTTGTATAAATAGTAATAATAAGGATATAAAAATATGGCATTATCGAAAATAATAGAAAACTCACTTGCTGATGAAGCAGTATCTTCTGCTAAATTAAAAGACTTTTCATCTGCTGTTGATTTAAACGGTGTTGAATTAGTTTTAGACGCAGACGCAGATACAAGTATTACAGCAGATACAGATGATAGAATAGATTTTAAAATCGCAGGTGTTGAACATTTTTCTTTCTCTAACAGTTCAGGTGATACTATTATTAAACCGATGGTTGACGCCAAAGATATTAAGTTTCAACAATTTGATGGAAGAACATTATTAGATATTAACGATGGTGGTTTTGTAGGTATCGCAAACGGTGCTACAAGTTCTGGTGAGATTAGATTTTTCGAAGATACAGACAATGGTTCAAATTATGTTGGATTAAATGCTGGCAGTATTTCTTCATCATTTACATTAACATTACCAACTGCTGATGGTTCTTCAGGACAGTTTTTAAAAACAGACGGCTCTGGCGCTTTATCTTTTGATACAGTATCAAGTGCTGCTGACGATTTAACAACAGGAGACGCTGCTGTTACAATCGCAACTTCTTCAGGTAATATTACAATAGACGCTCAGGCAGGTGACGCTGATATTATATTTAAAGGAACAGACGGTAGTTCAGATATTACACCAATGACATTAGATATGTCAGACGCTGGTGCTTTATTACTTACTAGTGGTAAAATTGATCTTAAAAATGCAGGCACAAGATCAAAAATTTTATTTTATTGTGAATCAGGAAATGCTCACGCACAAACACTTCAGGCTGCACCACACTCAGAAAGTGCTTCAAATACTTTAACACTACCAAGCACAGGTGGTGATGTTGATTTAGTTTCAACAGCTTCAACTGCTACACTTACAAATAAAACATTAACCACACCTAAAATTGCTGAGATAGATTCTTTATCTTCAGGAAATATTACACTAGACGCTGAAGCAGATATTATCTTAGACGCTGACGGTGGTGATTTTAATTTTAAAGATGGCGGCACAGAAATATTAAGAATTACTAACTCATCAAGCGATGTTATTATTAGGCCAGTTGTTGACGCAAAAGATTTAATATTTCAACAAAGAGATGGCACAGAGGTTGCAAGAGTAGAAGATAATGGAACATTTAATATTGTTACAGACAAGTTAGCAATCAATGCCACAGCAGTTACAGCAACGGCTGCAGAATTAAATTTATTAGATGGTGGTACTTCAGTAGGCAGTTCAATCACACTTGCAGACGCTGATGGTGTGGTAGTAAATGATGGCGGTACCATGAAAACTATTCCTGCTTCAGATATTAAAACATATGCAGCCTCAACTAATACCCCTAATTTTGATGTTAGACTGTCTGGTAATTTTGGATTAACAAATGATACCTTTGTTAAAGTGACATGGGATAGTGAAACTTTTGATTCAGATAGTGCTTTTGCTTCCAATAAATTTACTGTTCCTTCTGGTAAAGGGGGTAAGTATTTGTTTATGGCACATTATAAAATAGGTAATTCATTAGGATATTATACTTTTAAATACTATAAAAATGGTTCTGCGATAAGTGGTATGGATAGAAATGTTTACAGTTATGCTAATAGTGATAATGATTTTTCTTTTCATCATAATGCAATATTAAATTTAAATGCAAGTGATTATATAGAAACTTATGTTCAAACAACATCTGGTAATGGTAATAATGTTTATTCAAATCAAAGTTATTGGCAAGGATTTAAATTAGCATAGGAGAAATAATGGCAGACATATCAACAAAGGTAAAATTATATTTAGAAGACAATTCTAAAACATGGGATGCAGAAAAAGATAATATTTTAATTCAAGATGATTCTGATGGTAATGGTGCTTATATTGTAACATGGTCAGTATCGGGTTTAGCAAAACCTTCAGATTCACAGTTAGCAGCTTTTGATACTGCGGGTAATACAAAAGAAACTTTAGATGTAACTTTAGCAAAAAGAAAAAGAGAATACTTATCGTGGGAAGAACAATTAGATAAACTGTATCATGATATTAATGATGGTAAATTAGATACAAACGGCACTTGGTACAAACATATAAAGGCGGTAAAGGACGCAAACTCTAAAGGATAGAACATGGCATATATAGGAAAAGCACCAGTCAACGGATTTCATAAAAAACAATCTTTAACAACTGACGGAAGTACAGTTACTTTCTCATTAGATTTTACTATTGCAAGTGAAGAATCAATTATTGTTGTTGTTGGTGGTGTAATTCAAGAACCAAGATCAGCATACAATCTTGCAAGTGGTGGCACTCAAATTACATTTACTGCAGCTCCAGCTTCTACTGATACTGCATACATAGTTTTTCTAGGACAAGCAGTTGTTCAAAATCTAAATAGTGCTGGCGGCACAGAATTAATTTTAGACGCCGACAACGACACATCTTTAACTGCTGACACAGACGATCAAATAGATATTAAGATTGCAGGTGCTGATGACTTTCAGTTTACAGCAAACAAATTTAGCACACTATCAGGAAGTAATCAAGAATTTGCAGATAACTCAGTAGCAAAATTTGGTGCAAGTCAAGATATGACCATCTTTCATGATGGCACAGATTCACTAATTACAAACAAAACAGGTGCTATGAAAATAGCAACCGAGACATCAGGTATTGCTGTTACAATAGGACATACAACTTCCGAAGTAACCGTTGCAGATAATATGACTGTTACAGGCGATTTAACTGTCTCAGGCACAGCAAGTTTTGGTGATACTAATATTACAAATGTGGGTAGTATCTCTCTTGACAGTATCTTAAATGACGGTACAGACATAACTTTAGATTCATCTAACGATATTGTTATAGACGCTGAAGGCGGTAACATAGAATTTAAAGACGCAGGTACTTTACAACTTACTTTAGATATGGATGGCACCGCAGGTGCTCAAGTAATTAAACTTGGTGTTGATTCAGATGATTTAATTTTTCAACAATTTGATGGTAACGAAGTAATCAGAGTTGCTGATGACAGAGCATTATATTTCTTTGATAAAGGTGGAGAAAAAATATCTTCAGACGGAACAGATTTTACTTTCAATTCGGGTAATGATATTAATTTAACTGCAACAACTGATATTAATATACCTTCAAATGTAGGACTTACTTTTGGTAATGATGCCGAGAAGATTGAAGGTGACGGAACAGATTTAACTATAAGTGGTAATAATATTAACTTAACTGCTACAGCAGACGTTAATATACCATCAGGCGTTGGACTAACTTTTGCAACAGCAGAAAAAATAGAATCAGACGGAACAGATTTAAGTATCACGGTGGGATCAAATGGTGATATTAATATACCTGCAAACATAGGTTTAACATTCGGTGATGATGGAGAAAAGATTGAAGGCGACGGAACAGATTTAACTATTGCTGGTAATAATATTAATCTTACTGCTACAGCAGATGTTGTAATTCCTGCAAATGTAGGTATAACATTTGGTACTGGTGAAAAGATTGAAGGCGATAATACAGACTTAACAGTAACATCAGGTGGAAAGATTAACTTAACTGCCACAAGTGATGTTGTAGTTCCTGCAAACGTAGGAGTTACTTTTGGTACTGGTGAGAAAATAGAAGGTGATAATACAGATTTAACGGTTACATCTGGTGCTGATATTAACCTTACAGCAACAGCAGATATTAATGTGCCATCAGGTGTTGGTGTAACTTTTGGTGATGATGGTGAAAAAATTGAAGGCGATGGTACTGACTTAACAATTGCTTCAAGTGCAAAAATTAATTTAACTGCAACCTCAGATGTTCACATACCAAACAATGTAGGTATCGTGTTTGGTGGTGATTCAGAAAAGATCGAGGGCGATGGTACTGATATGACTATTAGTGCTAATAACTTGACAATAGACGCAGCTGCAGATATTACATTAGACGCTGCTGGTAATGATTTCACTTTTGCTGCTGGGGGAACAACAGTATTGACTATTTCAAATAGTTCAAGTGATGTAGTTGCTAAAACAGCAGTTTCAGATAAAGATTTTATTGTTAAGGGAAATGACGGCGGCTCAGAAATAACAGCACTTACCTTAGATATGTCAGCAGCTGGTGCGGCTACATTTAATAATGATGTTACTGCTTTTTCTGATAAGAGATTAAAAAAAGATATTAAAAATATTGAAAATAGTTTAGACATGGTTATGAAAATGCAAGGTGTTTACTATAAAAGAAAAGATATTGAAAATGCTAAAGAACAAATAGGAGTATTAGCACAAGACATGGAAAATGTTTTACCCCAAGTTGTTTTAACAGCAGATGATGAGATGAAATCTAAATCAGTAGATTATGGTAAATTATGTGCATTGTTGATAGAATGTGTAAAGGATTTACAAACACAAATAGACGAATTAAAAAAGGATAAATAATGCCTACACCCTCAGGTCAAATTAGTCTTGATGACGTTAATGAAGAATTAGACATTTCTCCAGGCACACAAATCAATATGGGTTCTGCTCCTGTTCGAGGATTAGCAGAAGTACCTTCAGGCGCTATTGCTATGTCTGATCTTCAAGGAAAATCAAACGCACAGTTTGTCGCCGCAACAGGAGGTACTATAACAACTTCTGGTGACTATAAAATTCATACTTTTAATGCAGGTTCTTACTTTCAAGTTACTAGTGCAGGTAATGCCGCTGGATCAAATACCGTAGAATATATGGTTCTAGCTGGTGGTGCTGGTGGAGGCGGTTATCGAGGTGGTGGCGGCGGAAGTGGCGGACAATTATCTAATTATCCAAGTCCAATACCAGGAGGACTTCCTGTAAGTGCCACAAATTATCCAATAACTGTTGGTAGTGGTGGAAGTGCAGGATCAGGTTCTACCAACGGAGGCACTGGATCGAATTCAGTTTTTAGCACCATAACAAGTAATGGTGGAGGCGGTGGCGCTTCAAATCAAAATAGTGGTAATAGTGGTGGTTCAGGTGGTGGTGGATCATATGGTCGCCCTGATTCCACAGCGGGGAGTGGTAACTCTCCTCCAAAATCTGCACCTGCAACTCCTCAACAAGGATATAATGGTGGACCAGGTGGGCAACAACAAGGTGTTCAAGCTGGTGGCGGCGGTGGAAGCGGTCAAGCTGGTCATCCCTATGTGACATCACCCACACAAGCAAGAGGTGGTAATGGAAGATCAATTTCTATAACAGGATCTTCTGTTGCTCGAGGCGGCGGTGGCGGCGGAGGCACTGGTTCTTCATCTCCTAGACCAGGTGGTGATGGTGGCGGTGGTGCTGGTGGTAGACCAAACAACCCAGGTGGTACTGGTTCAGCAAACCTTGGCGGTGGTGGAGGTGGAGGAACAACCAATCCACAAGACGGCGGATCAGGCGGCAGTGGTCAAGTAATTATAAGGTATAAATTTCAATAATGGCAAACTTTGCAAAATTAAATTCTGATAACATTGTTATGGCGGTTCATGTTGTAGATAATGATGACATCAAAGATAGTGATGGTGTTGAACAAGAATCACTTGGTATTGCTTTTCTTCAAGAAATTCACGGTTGGACAGATTGGAAACAAACTTCTTACAATGCAAAGTTTAGAAAAAATTATGCAGGGATTGGTTATAAATATGATTCAACAAGGGATGCTTTTATATCTCCACAACCTTTCTCTAGTTGGACACTTAACGAAACAAATTGTCAATGGAAATCTCCTGTGGATTTTCCTACTATTGATGACAATTATTATATAGAATGGGATGAAGCCAACCTAAGATGGGCTGCTGTTGATAATAATGATGACAATTTCATATGGAATTCAACAACACTTTCTTGGGACGCACTTTAAATCATAAAAATTATAGATGAAACACAAAAAAACATTGGTATCCCAATTTGTTCTTTGGGATTATTTTCCAATATCACAATCCTTAATTGATTTTGAAAAAGTAAAATTTAATGCTTTAAAAAATTATTGGGGAAATTATAGACAATCTGATAACATAAACGATTGGAGACATAATTATTATAATCTATCTGATGATAAAAATATTACTTGGATAATAGATTATGTGAGGGACTCTTATAACTTAATATCAAAAAATCCTTTGAGGCCCATACAAAGAAATAGAAGTGTAGTTCTTTCTCAGAATGAAAGTTTAAATACACATAACCATATAGACCCTTATGACTTAAAAGGATCTCCTATAATGTCAGGAGTTTTTACTTCTCAAATAGGAAAAAATAAAGTAAACTTAGTCATAGAATATGAAACAGGAAAATTAAAGTCTAAGAAAATGAGAATTGCAATGGAAACAAATAAAATTATTTTGTTTAACTCAGAGTTAAATCATTATTACGAGGTCAATAATAACAAAGAACCTTTAATAAATGTTTGTTTTAGTTTTTCTCAATAATTATTATTATATGTTATAGTGAACCTTTATAAATATTACTATATATTATATATACATATTATACAGAATTGAGAATATAATGAACCTTGATAATTATTACTATATATTTGAAGAAGTTTTAACAGAAAAGTTTTGTGATGATCTTATCCAATATGGTGAAGAACAAACACAAGAAATTGCTTTAACAGGCAATTTTGATGGATCCCCCAGTAAAATAACAAACGAAAAAGACTTATCAAAATTATACAAAACAAGAAACTCATCTATCATATGGATGAATGAACCTTGGATTTACAGACAAATACATCCCTACATTAATGAAGCTAATAAAATATGTAATTGGAACTTTGATTGGGAATTTTCTGAATCTGCACAATGGACTAAATATTCTAAATCACAACACTATACTTGGCATCAAGATGCTTTTAATAAACCATACAATAGACCACGATCTCTAGATCATGGCTTAGTTAGAAAACTATCTGTAACTGTTTCTTTAGAAGATGGTGATAGATACGAAGGTGGCGATTTAGAATTTAGTATTGAAGGAGATAAGTATAATACAAATAAAATAATAACTGCTAAAGAAGCTAGAAAAAAAGGAACTATTACTATATTTCCTTCTTTTGTATGGCATAGAGTAACCCCTGTAACACAAGGAACTCGTTATTCTTTAGTTGTTTGGAATTTAGGTTTTCCATTTAGATAGGACATTGAAATGAAAAAAAAGAAAAAACAACCAATATCAAAATTTTTTAAAGACAATAATTATATCGTTGTAACACAAGCAGTTCCTTTTGAACTAGTTAATTTTATTTATATCTATTTTCAAAATAAAAGAACAGCAGCTAATTATTTGTATCAAAATAAACTTATTTCTCCCTATGATGAATCGTGGGGAAATTGGAATGATATTCAAATGCCAAATACTTATTCTCATTATGCTGATCCTGTAATGGAAACTTTAATGTTAAAGCAGCTACCTATTATGAATCAAGTAACAGGACTAGAATTATTACCCACTTACACCTATGCTAGAATTTATAAAAACGGTGATACTCTACACAGACACAAAGATAGACCTTCTTGTGAAATATCTAGTACTATTAATTTAGGTGGGGATGCTTGGCCAATTTTTTTAGAACCTTCTGGAGAAGAAAACGCTGAAGGAATTAGTGTAAATTTAAAACCTGGAGATATGCTAGTTTATAAAGGTTGTGAATTAGAGCATTGGAGAGAACCTTTTCAAGGCTATGATTGTGGACAAGTTTTTTGTCATTACAATGATTCTAATGGAGATTTTAAAAATAAAAATACATTTGATGGAAGACCCATGATATGCCTGCCAACTTATGTAAAAAATAAAATATAAAAAACAGAAAGAATAAAGATTGAACAAGTTTTTACAAATAAATTATGAATTTTTGCCTTATGTTCAAGACATTTATGAAATATGTAAAAACAAAATAAAGTTATATACCTATAAAAAACATCCAGACTACATTAATCCAAATACTAAATGGCCAGGTTTACGGTCTCAAAAACTTAATCATATTGAACCCTTTTTACATTTGTTACTATTAAAAGAAGCTGAAAATAAGTTTAAATTTGATCCCAAATTATACAGAGAAATACATAGTTATGTACATTTGAGATCAGAAGAATCAAACGGTGAAGAATTTATACATCAAGATACTTGCGACACTATGTTAATATATCTGTCTGATTCTAATTTAAAATCAGGAACTCGTTTTTATAGTAATGAACAAGAGCCAATATCTGAAGTTAATTTTGTTCAAAACACAGCTGTTTATTTTGATGGAAGTATATTTCACGGTTCTCTCAAAAACTATGGTGATTCTATTGATAACGGAAGAATGACCATTAATATTTTTTGTTTTCGTTAGCTAATAATATGATCGCTAAAAAACTAGATAACATAGGATATATTTTAGATGATGTGCCTAAACCCTTGTTAAAAAAATTAAACAAAATTGTACAAGAAAAAAAATTAAAATCACATAACGAAAGTTTAGCAGGTAACATAAAAAAAGAATTTGTAATACCAAAAGCAAAAAAAGTATTTGATGAATACTTGTTTAAATTAATTCAAAAATTTGAAGATTCTTTTAGTTATTTAGATACTCCTCTTACTTTTTTTTCTAACAATGATGTTCCCTTAAAGTTAGATAATATGTGGGTTAACTTTCAAGAAAAACATGAATTTAATCCTATTCATACACATAAAGGGGTGTATAGTTTTGCTTTATGGTTAAAGGTTCCTTATTGTATTGAGAACGAAAAAAAATACGGTCCTGGTAAAAAAAGTAATACGAATGTACCGGGAGTTTTTTCTTTTTACTATACCAACAGTTTGGGAAGAATTTGCACAGTAGATCTGGAAGTGGATAAAACTTGGGAAGGTAAAATTGTTTTTTTCCCTGCCGCCATGCCTCATTCTGTAAATCCTTTTTATACTTCTGATGATTATAGAATATCTGTTTCTGGAAATATTGCATTTGACCCAGCTTGAGTTTTAACTATCAGACAATGAACTTTTCTAATTCTTCTCTATATAAATTTATTAAAAATAAAAAAATAAATATTAATGAAAAAGATATTTATGAGAGATTTCAAGATAGATTACGTTGGCCAAAAACTTATCCTTGGGGACAACCTTCGATTGAAATAATAATAAATTATAATAGTAAATTACACGAAGAGCTTTTTAAAGAAGATGGTTATTTAAACGTAAATAAGTGCATTGAACTAGTAAAGGAAGGATACACTTGTATTTTATCTAATATTGGTTATTTCAATAAAGATACAACTGATATTCAAGATAAACTTAACTTAGAGTTTGGAAATATAAATTGTAATTTCTATTTTGGTAATGGCAAAAAATCTGTTTCTTTTAACAAACACAGACATCATTATCCTGTGATAGTAAAAAATATATTTGGTCAGTCTAAATGGATTATTAATAAAAAAGAACTTATCCTTAAAAATCAAGAGGTAATTTTCTTTGATAAAAATATCGATCATCAAGTTGTAGATATAAACAAACCGAAATTATCAATGACTTGTAACATAAAATGAATAAATTTTTTACTTGTGTAGATAACTATATTTCCGATGAGGAGTGTCTAAAGTATATTAATACCTACAATAACAATATAGCTTCGTCTTACATATATAATAATACAAAACCTCTATCTATTGAATCCGATCATACCGTTCAAAAAATATATGATGATTTTAACATTAAGAATAAGCTAGATAATTTAGAAATTGTTATGAGAGAAAAAGGTTCTTTTATGAACAATCATTTTGATACTGGAGATAGTTTAGCTTTTATACTTTATTTGAATAGTAATCTAAAAGGAGGACAAACTGTTTTTGAAAATGAAACAGTAATTTATCCTAAAGTGGGTAGATTGATTTTATTTACAAATGGTCAAATTCTACACAAAGTAAAAAAAATAACTCAAGGTAAGAGGTATATTCTTGCAGGATGGTTTATCTAAGGTAAAATTCTTAGAATTATGTATTTAAAAAGTATATAAATAATTAATAGAAAATGATGAACGCTTTTAATATTTTACAAGATTGGAAATCTAAACCTTATCAAAAAACAAATTATGATAATATTCATGCTTTTTATGGAGATCAGAAGTATATTAGAATGAAACCTAAAACACATATTACTTTAACTCCTGGTTTACTACATTTAATTATTAAGTATCCTAAAGAGTGGATTCAACAAAATTTTAAATTAGATGAAGAAGTTACATTACATAATGAAACACACAATATACTGTATTATACTGTAATTGATTCGTTAATTTCTGATGAAGAAAAACAGGTAAAACTTCATGTAAAAAATGGAATACCAAAGTGTGATGTTGAATAA
>VMHT01071039.1_pt1 | contig 32076 bp, 32 predicted proteins | sample 4693611 | NCBI WGS metagenome assembly VMHT01 (sample SAMN12280063, study PRJNA550983) | marine metagenome | isolation source: seawater sampled from same location over 5 years 0.02-0.2 micron viral filtrate | place: USA: collected off the coast of southern California halfway between the port... ...
ATGTAGAGATTAAAGAATCAGATATTCAAAATATATTAAATAGATATGGACTCCCATCAAAGATAAATAATATAGAATTATATAGGAGAGCATTTATACATAGATCTTATACAAAGCGTCCTGAACTTGAAAATATGAAAAATAATATTATTATTCTTGATCAACCGGCCGATTGTATTCCATTAAAAAGTAAATCAAATGAACGTCTTGAGTTTTTAGGAGATGGAGTTCTTGAATGTATAACTAAATATTATTTATATAGAAGGTTTCCTAAAGAAAACGAGGGATTTATGACTGAAAAGAAAATAGCTTTGGTTAAAAATGAATCTATTGGACGTATTGCGTATGAAATGAGACTTCATAAATGGATTGTTCTATCAAAAAATGCTGAAGAAAAGGGTGTAAGGACAAATCATAAAAAATTAGGATGTATTTTTGAATCTTTTTTGGGAGCTCTTTTTTTAGACATGAATAAGGTTGAGGTATTTGACGAAGAATGCTTGTTTCAAAATATGTTTGTTACAGGTCCTGGGTTCCAATTCGCACAAAAATTTATTGAAAATGTATATGAAAAACATGTCGATTGGACAAGTCTTATTCAAAATGATGATAATTATAAAAATATCCTACAAGTAATTATTCAAAAAGAGTTTAGTAAACCATATAATACACCTCATTATATTGAGATTTCTCATGATATTGAAGTTGGTTATAATATGGGCGTTTACGTTTGTTTAGGAAAGGCTATACATGAAGTTGATATTGATGATGCTATACCTTTTTCTAAATTTAAGACTTTTGATAAAATACATGAATATTATGAAGAACATGGTGAATGTTTTATATATCTAATGAAATCAATACATAAAATAAAAAAGAAAGCAGAACAACAAGCATGTGAAAAATTTATAGAAATGTTAGATAAACGATAATAACATTTATCATGTATTTATATTTAATTTCAAAATATATAATTTTAATATAATAAAATTATATATGGACCCTAAACAAGATGAGTTTAACGAATTAAAAATAAAAAGAAAACCAAAACAAAAGCAAATTCATATTGTAAACATAGCACCTGGTGTAGAAAAAGATAATGTTGAAAATAATAAAGATGTTATAATTAGAGATAAAACTGATGCTAACGATATTAATCGTAATGACTTTATTAAAAAACTAAAAGATGTAGGCTCTATCGTAGAAAATAAAAAACAAATTATTCAACAAGAACAGAAAAAAAATACAAAAGAAGATGTTAAAAAAACGATTGCTAAAAAGAAGAAGAAGGCATTAGTTAAATTAACCGCTAAACAAGAAAACAAACAGGAAGACAATATCCAGGCTACTGTAGATGGTAATAAAGAAGAAACGGTTGAACCGTTAAAAGAAACCCCTAAGTTTCCTACTGTAGATACAACAAACCCTATAATACAACCATTATTAACAACCGATATTGATGGTGTAACTCTTGATGATAGGTTACCACAAGAAACAAAACCTGTTATTATTAAACGTGATCGTTATATCCTAAATAATAGAAAGGCTTTTATTAATTTTATAAATGAAATATTTCAACCATATAGACAGGAAATAAAAAATGAAGAAGCCGGAACAAATAATAATAAAAACGTTGAACTTTTTACTCATCAAAAAATTGTAAGAGATTATATCAACCTATATACACCATATAGAGGTCTTCTATTATATCATGGATTGGGTTCAGGAAAAACATGCACTTCCATCGGTATTGCCGAAGGAATAATAAAAACAGCTGCTGTTGCCATGGGTGAATCCATAGGAACAAATAGAAAAATATTTGTTCTTATGCCCGCATCACTCAGAACAAATTATTTTGAAGAACTAAAAAAATGTGGAAACCCTATATACAGAAAAAATCAACACTGGGAATTCATAGACACAGTAAAACAACCAGAACACATAGATACTCTTTCAAAAGTTCTTCATTTACCCGTATCTGTTATTGAAACACAAAAAGGGGCATGGATGGTAGATGTAACAAAAAAATCTAATTATGATACACTTGACGCAAAACAACAAAAAAGTCTTGAATATCAATTAAATGAAATGATCGTTTCTAAATTCATATTTTATAATTATAATAATCCTAACTTAAAGAAGGATATGAATACAACTATGACCAATAATCATACAAAAAATCCATTTGATAATAAAGTTGTCATCATAGATGAAGCTCATAATTTAATTAGTAGAATAGTTAATAAAATGGGACCGAGTTATAATGGATACAAAAAAGAAGACCTTCCTGTTGCAATTAACATGTACAGATATCTAATGAACGCAGAAAACTGTAGAATTATTCTACTTACTGGAACACCCATTATCAACTATCCTAATGAAATAGGTGTCATGTATAATATACTTAGAGGATGTATAGTAACATATAAATTCACTCTTTCTGCCGAAGGAGGTGGAAAAATAAGTGCAGATAAACTTAGAAAGGCTCTTGATAGTGATAAAAGTATCGATTATATGGAACTAAGAAACAATACCCTATATATAACCAGAAATCCTTTTGGTTTTGTTAACACACCCGGACTTGTCACATATAAAGGTGTCATGAAAAAAGAACATGACGAACAATTACCTCTATCTAATGTAAAGTATATGAATTCTATTATAAAAAATTTATCAAAAGCAAATATAAAAGTTGATAAAAAAGAAATCGAACGTTCAAAAGCTCTTCCTGACAAAATGGATGAATTCATTTCTGAATTTATTAACTCAACCGATGGTGATATTAAAAATCAATACTTATTTAAAAAAAGAATTATTGGTCTAACCAGCTTTTTAAATGATAAGGAAGAACTTATGCCTAAGTATGAAGAAGATGACCCCAATTATTTTACAAAAGTACACATACCTATGAGCTCATACATGTTCCCATTATATCATGAAATAAGAAAGGAAGAAAGAAGTAGAGAGAAAAAAGGACCTGAAAAGAAAAAAAAAGATAATGACCAAGCAAATGTTCTTTTTAAAAAAGCTTCTTCCAGTTATCGCGTAGCATCAAGAGCTATATGTAATTTTGCTTTTCCTGAAGAAATACCACGTCCTAAAATTATAAAAACATCGTCATCTGGAAAAAATGAAAAGGAACTAACAGAAGAAGATATCGATGGAATTATCAAACTTGATGATGAAAAAAATAAAAAACAAGAAGACTCCAGAAGTGATGAACCAGAGCAAAAAGAAGACCCAAAAAAAATATATATAGAAGACCTTAAAAAAACTCTTGATATGATGGAGAAAAATAAAAAAACATATCTTACCGAACCAAAACTAAGCGAACTTAGTCCAAAATTTTCACACATGCTTGGTAATATCACAAACACAGACAATAAAGGATTGCATATGATATACAGCCAATTTAGAACTCTTGAAGGTATTGGTATTTTCGCATTAACAATGGAAGCAAACGGATACAGACGCTTTAAATTGAAAAAAGATTCTAAAAATAACTTTGCCATCGATATTCCTGATGACCATGAACCTGGCAAATTATATGCTCTATACACAGGAACAGAATCAACTGAAGAAAAAGAAACCATACGTAAAATATATAACAGCGAATGGTCTCAACTTCCTATAGGCCTTGTTGAACAATTAAAAAATATTAATATAAACAATCACTACGGTGAAATTATTAAAGTTCTTATGATAACTCAATCTGGTGCCGAGGGTATCAACTTAAAAAATACCAGATTTGTTCATATTATGGAACCATACTGGCATCCCGTTAGAACGAAACAGGTTATTGGACGAGCACGTCGTATAAGAAGTCACGACGATTTACCAAAAGATTTAAGAAATGTAAAAGTTTTCATGTATATAATGGAATTCACAGAAGAACAACATAAAACTATGCCGATAGATCTTAAAAATAATGATAGAAGCAAATTTGATAAATCTAATATACGCGCACTTACTACTGACCAATCTCTTTATGAAATATCAAATCGAAAAGAAAATATTAATAGAAAATTAACACGTGCTATTAAAGAATCATCTGTTGATTGTTCATTATATGACCATAGCAAAGAAAAAGATCCAATCGAATGCCATTCATTCGGTCTTAACTTAAAATCAACAGATTACGCATTTGTTCCAGATATAAATGATGAAGATAAGACTGAAAATATAGACAAAGCAAATCAACCCAATATAGAACTTATTCTAAGAAGAACAAAATTTGATGGTATTGATTATGCTGAACGAGTTACGAAATCTGGAAAAAGAACTTATTTCTTATATACATATGACAGCTACCTCGAGTATAAAAAAAATCCAACGAAAACTCTTGTATACATAGGAAAAATAAGAGTTGTTAACGGAAAACCTGTTATTGATACCCGGAAAAAGGACGATTTCAAAGATATTTAGTTGGTAACAATTGAAATATAACAATTTAAAAACAAACTTATAACCTTTCAATATTTTATTATAATTAAAAATATTGAAAATTATGGTAACAAAAATTTTAGAACATGTTCGAAAATACCCAAAAAGTAGTCAAAAATCAACATTTTTTATCGAAAAATGAGTATTTGTAAGGAATCTACTATTTTTATGGTAACAAAATATTATTTTTACAATTTCATATTATTTATTATGTATTTGTAAACATGGAAAACACGTAATATTAAAATATGAAGGGGAAGGGTACAATTTTTTTTTAAAACTCGAGCATTATTTTTCAAAATGGACATTCTAAAAATGTCCATTTTCAGAAATACCAATGCACTTTTCGCGATCAAAACATGCACCTTTGTCCCCTTACCATAATGGTGTAAAACCCATTTTTTGGTAAATATTTTGTGACGATACTTTTTTTTTCAAAAAACACTGTGCAAAAAGTGGGAGAAACGCGTTCGAAAATTAGAACATTTTTGTCCCATTTTTTTAAAAAAAAGTCCTAATTTTTTATTCAACTATAATTATTATTGTAATATCATTTGATTCTGTTTTTTTTTAAAATGTTTTGTGAGCATTTTTCATTTTCGAACACATTTTCGAGTATTTACGATTTATTTAAATGTCACATACAATATGGTTTAATTTAAAAATAAAATATATAAAAATAAATAGTTTGGTAAGAATTATTTTTTCTGTCAAAAATACAAAAAATGTAAAAAAAAATCAAAAAAATGTAAAAAAAATCAAAAAAATGCGATTTTCGGATTTTCGGATTTTTGGGGAAAAATAGGACTTTTTGGGAGAAAATGGGACTTTTTGGACCTTTTTTTAGGGGAATTTTAGAACATTTCGAACGAATTTGTCCCAAATATACTTAAAGGATTTTTTCGTTCTAATATATAATAAAATATAGAATGAAAAAATCCTGTAAAAATCCTACTTTATATTTTTGCGAAATTTGTGACTATTCTACCAAGTTAAAAAAAGATTATAATAAACATTTACTGACACGAAAACATCAAAATAGAACGAATTCGAATAATAATGTCCACCATATGGATGGATTTGTATGTAATATTTGTTCGAAAACATATAAATCTAGAAGTTCTTTATGGTATCATAAAAAGAAATGTACAGAAATAGAATCAACAAATAACGAAACAGAATACATAGAAATAGAATCAAGTAATATAAAAGAAAAAGATACTACTGATAAAAATGAAAACAATAGCATACTTCACCAAATGATGGAAGAAAATAAAGAGTTACGTACAATGATTCACGAACAACAAAAACAAATCGGTGAAATAATACCTAAAATAGGAAATACATCTAATAAATTTAATATTAATGTGTTTCTAAACGAACAATGTAAAGACGCAATTAGTTTACATGACTTCATAAGAAATTTACAACTATATCCCGAAGATTTGGAAGAAACAGGAAAACTTGGATATGTTGATGGAATAACAAAAATTATTAGCAGAGGATTACAAGAGATGGATCTTACTAAACGTCCTATTCACTGTAGTGATGCTAAACGTGAAATATTATATGTAAAAGAGAATGACGTATGGGAAAAAGAAAATATTGAAAAAAATAGAATGAGAAAAGCTATTGAATATATTAGTCGAGCAAATATTAAACAAATACCAACATGGGTAGAACAAAATCCTGATAGTCAACAAGCTGGTAATGTTAAAAATGATGAATTTATGATGATCGTTGGAAGTGCTATTGATACACACGATGGTGATGAACACGATAAAAATATTAACAAAATTATCAAGAACGTCGCCAGAAAAGTCGTACTTGATAAAGTAAATGACACATAAATATACTATGAATTATGATTAGCTTTTGAACCTGTTAAATAAATAAATTGTCCTATTTTACCATTATTCCCTTTGGTTCCACTCTTACCATTTCGACTACCGCCTTGTGTTCTTGAACCTCCAGAAACTCCTTTTATGGAATTGTACACATAATCATAACCATCTATTTCTTCTACATATGCATTTGTAAATCCAGTCTGTGATCTTGAACCATTACCACCACTACCACCACCACGACCACCTCCTTCACCACCACTTCCACCACCACTTCCTGTTATAATAAATTTTCTTGAATTTTGTTCATTAACTTTAAATTTAATAAAAGTATCATTACCTTCTTGCCCACCTTGTCCTCCCGAACCTCTCTGCCATCCCCATTCACCACCCTCACCACCACCACCACCATTACCCGCAACACTTTCTTGAAATGTTACTGTTGATACATTGGAAGACGAAGGAAATACCCACGCACCACGTGTATTGCCGGCATTTCCTCCTGCTCCACCAGATTGCTCCCATGTCTCATTTGCTCCACCCGCACCACCTCCTCCTCCCTGTGCTCCTTTTAATCCACAAAAAAATACTGAAGAACTGGTATCTTTAATCTTTGAATTTGGTCCAGGAACTATCATATCTCCAAATTCCTTATAACTTCCTTCTTGATAATATCCAAATCCAATATTGTTATTTATTTTAAGATTTTCAATTACATGTTGTTTTTGAGCGTCTTGAAACGTACCATAGTTATTAGTATCAATATAATGATCAAAACTTCTACCTTCTATTTGAAACTCTTGTTGTTGATACGTTTGTTGTTGTTTTTTCATATTATAAAATCCTTTTTGTTGATCATTTAATGATTGAATATATTCAGTATTATTTGTGCTGCTACTATATGTTTTTTGTAAATCAATAGTTGATTCATTATCATTTTTATGACTTCCATCAGCAAATTTTTCTTTATATTTTTCTAAATTTATTATAGTATAAAATCTATTATTAGTTGTTTCAGTCATATACTATTTTCATATAAAATATTTACATGAAAATAATTATAAATTAGTTATTTTTAATTTTATTCATATGCTTAATCATTTTTAGAACTTGAGAACTATATGACCATTCGTTGTCATACCATATTCCCAATTTTATTTCATTTTCTCCCATCTGCATACAATAGGCTTCATCGATTATACTTTGACAAGTTGTACTCATAAAATCAGAACTTACCATATGTGGGTCATTATTTATTTTAATATATGGAGATTGTGATAAGATTTTTAAAGCATCTTTCATTTCAACTTTTTCACTAAAACGAATATTTAAATCTACCATACTTACATTATTTGTAGGTATTCTAACAGATGTTCCATGTATTTTACCGTTTAATTCTGGTAATACTTTTGAAACAGATTTACTTGCTCCTGTTGTATGAGGTATAATATTATTTATAATACTTCTATGAATTCTTGACTTCAAATGAACTCCATCTATAACATGTTGTGAGGCAGTAGCAGCATGAACTGTTAAAAAATTAACATTCGTAATATTAAAATTATCACTAAGAACTTTTAATGGAGGAACGATACAGTTTGTTGTACACGAAGCATTACTTATAATATTTTCTCCTTTATATTCGTTATGGTTTCCTCCTACGACATATTGAAGAGTATCATCTTTTGCAGGTGCACACATTATAAATCCATCAAAATTGGGTCCATGTAATAAAGCCTTTTCTTTTGTTAAAAATTTTCCTGTTGTTTCCGCTATATATTTTGCTCCATAACCACTCCACATATTTGGTTGAGGATATCTATTATTAAGTATTTTAATCTTTTGACCATTAATTTTTATACTATCCTTTGAATTTATAATAACCTTTATATCATTTTTTCCATGGGAAGTATCATGTTTTAAATATGATTCTATTTTATTTACATCTATATCAGGAGCATTTATAGCAACAACACGGGTTTTTCTGCTTGTGATACTTTGAATTAATAATGATTTTCCGATTCTCCCAAATCCATTTATTCCCATATAAATTTTGGAACTCATATTTATTATTGTGAAAAAAACTTTTAAAATATTAAACTATATTTAAATTTGTCATTATTTTTTTTTGATTTGCTAAAATCATCGTAAGGAGATGATGTGTGTCTGTACGCGGATTTAAATCATCTATATTATCTTCCATAAATGATGCGTTTGACGAAGGTTTGAGTTTATCAAATATATCCATATTGTTATTATAAGATGAATTAAATATTTCGGTTGGATTACTTTGTATTATTTCATTTTGAGATTCTTTGCTTTTTTCATTTTCATTTAAACCTATCCATTTTTTTGCCTCATTTACATCTCCTTTATTATCATTCATAACAGATGATATATCATATTTTCGTTCTGCTATTTTTTTATTTAGAATATCGTCCACGTTTTTTATAGGATCGTCGTTACCTAATGAAAAATCTATTTCATTTGGAACCTCTTTTTTCATATATGAATCTAATTCTTTCTTTTTATTGTCAAATTCATTATTTAATTTTTCAACACGTGATGTTTGTATATCTTTCGCTAAGATTGGTGTTGCTTTTGATTCTGTAAGAATATTATTCATATTTTCAATAAATATTTTATTCAACATTAATAGATTTTGTGAAGATGAATTTAAATCATGTGTTCTAATAATACAATCTTCAAAGTTTTTTTGAATTTCATTAAAATTAGAACGAATTTTTTTTTTAAAATCTGGACATTCGTTACTCATAAGATCCCATAACATCCCTTTGTTTTTTACACTCTTGAATTCACTTGTCATCTATATATATATCTACTTGTTTATTTTATCTTTAAATAACTTATATAAGAAAAAATACTAATATTAGTTATATTATTCCAAAATACAACCATCTACAATTACATATTTAACATCACCTGATATCCAATTATTTTCAAGAATTTCATTAAAATCCAAATTTTCACCAGTTTCTTCGTCATATGTTTCTAACATATTTTCTATTTCTTCTCTCTCAGCTTCTGTATAACTTTCAAAATTAATTATTTCATGATCATTACATCTACAATCAACAGAAGAAATAAATTCATGGTCATAATCACTAACTACTATAGTATCTTGATTTTTTACATTATTATACTCTGTATCACTTAGTTCTATATTAAATTCACCCCATCTCCAATATGATGTTACATTTAAATCTACATTTTTTCCGTTTTTAAGAGTTGATGACCATGTTTCTATATCATAACACGACTTTGTAAGTTTGGGTGTAATTACATATGTTTTTCTTATTGATTCTTCTTTACGACTGCTGATATTATCCATAATATATAATATCAGTATTATTCTAATATGTTTTATATTTTTAACTCATTATAGGTCTTTGTTGAAAAATACTTTTCTAAACTTTTCCATTTCTTCATCTTTAATTCGATTTTTACTTGATTTAAAGTTTTTCCATGATTTTTCTTTAGTAAGCATCATTATCAAAAAATATAAACAATACATTCCACATTCTGTATTTCGCATTTGATGTTCAACTTTCGGATAAAGTTCATCGAATTTTATTTTAATATTTAAAATTTTACTCTGTTCTTGAATACTTTCACGAAGGCGATTTATTTGATGTGGTATTTTATCTCCTACGCTATCAAAATAGTATAATTCCCCTGTATCCAGATTGAAATACATTGCAACCCAATGTGAACCATCTTTATAATGCGGGTCGAGATTGAATATCATACCAACAATCTTTTTCTTATTTTGAATTAACTGTGAAACATCAATATTACATAAATCATTCCATACACACTGATTAAATGCCAACTTTTTATCAAAATCTATTGGAGATGGACCTATAAATCTATAATATGGATAGGCTCGTTCATACTGTTCCATTACTTTTATAATATCTGTGCTACTTAACCACGTAGTTGGATTTTTTTTCCATTCATCCGGTGCTTTTGGTGCAAACGCAGTTTTTATCATCCTTTTCTTAAATTTATCAGGAATTTCAGCTTCTTTGATCCAACATGATTCTTTCCCACATTTATCCTTGTAATGATTGTGAAGAAATCTCCATATTTCCTTAGGATTATTTGTTTTTATCTTAGGTGTATTTGATTTATTCCATGCTTTTTTTAACTCAAAAAGATTTGAATTTGAATAACACGAAAAATCATTAGATGATGATTTTGGAGCACATTTAAGTGTTGAATTTTTCATTTTCTTTAATTTTCTTGTTTTCTTTCTTTTATCCTTATTTTTATTCTTATTTTTTATACCTTTTGTTCTTGACATATCTATTGATATATATAAATATTTTGTTTTTTAAAAAAAATATCTCTTTAATTTGTTTACTTTTTATAAAATTGAATTAATATTTAATTATTTAATTATTTAAACAACATGAATTCACCACTAGTATTGTTTAAAAATACATTTCCACAAGAAGTTGTCAATAATATACAATCTTTTATAATAAATGATTATGTTTATGAAGCTATAAGGAATTATTTTAATATTTTATATCATAAAAAGGAACTATATGAAGAGTTTATTTGGAATAATTATGTATATCCAAAATGTTATTGTAATAATTGTCCCGATAATGGTGTAAAAAAAATATTTAAAAGGAAAGACTGTAACGAATGTTTTAAATTCGAATCTACATTAATATATATGACTGAAGATTTTGAACGTTGTATATGGAATAATAACCAGTTTAAAAAAATTTGTCATAACGATTATAATAATTTGGATTATGATAAATGTATAGAATATTATGACGAAGATGGTAATTTATATTACGATACACCATATTACGATTAAAAACATTTTAGTATTTAATATTTAATTTATTATTTTTTTATAAAATGTCATTTCTAGGCTTCTGCATAAAGATGACAACATAACGATTTGGGTTTATGGTATTATACATCAGGGGTATTTTTTTTCGTATTAATGTTTTTTAAGAATCTTTCCTAGAACGCTAGAAATACCATTTTTTTCAGTTTAAATTAATCACCCTCATTTCTTTGAATACGAGTGCTATTATTAAACAATAAACTTCCTGCGTTAAAAATATTTGGATTAAAATTATCAAATGTTTGTGTTTCAAATATGAGAGATTCATCTTCTTTTATACCATTTTTATGTTCCTTGCCAGAAGGAATATTTTTATTAACATATAATTCGCTCGTTGAATCTGGAATATAATAAGACTGGTCACATTTTTGTAACGCAAAAAATTGATTTCTTAACGTAGACTCCTTATCAACATTTGTAACATAACCATTCCAATTGGGTTTCCGGTCACCAGGAAAAAATGTAGTGTTTGTTTGAAATTGATTAGTTGCTGTAATAGGCGTATTAAGATTATTTTCATTATTATCCAAAATATGCATTTTTGTATATCTTGTTGCCATCGGTTTTACAGAAAATACAGGATCTATTGTATGTGATGGAATATTTCTTTCAAATAATTTATTATTCAATTCTTGATCACGACTATCGGTAGGACATAATTTTGACATATACAATAATAACATATAAAAATATTGTTTAAACGGCTAAATATATATACATCTATAGCAGAATGTGTGGTATTTTTTCCATATTAAATCTTTGTCATAGTAACGAGTCTATTGGAGATGAATTTAATAAAGGCATCCCAAGAGGACCAGAATTTTCTTCATTTAAATGTATTGAACACGCAAATTGTATAATGGGGTTTCATAGACTTGCTATAAATGGTCTTGATGAATTATCGAATCAACCATTTAATATTGATAATATAATGTGTATATGTAATGGAGAAATATATAATCATACTACTTTATATAAACACATAAATCATGTAAAAATAGAAACAAATTCTGATTGTGAAGTTATTATACATCTTTATAAAAAATATGGATTTAAACAAACAGTTCAAATGTTAGATGGTGTTTTTGCGATTGTTCTTATTGATATGAGAATTTTAAATAAAACAAAAGCCTATGTAACAAGAGATCCTCATGGAGTTCGACCTTTATATGAAATGAAAATAAATAATCAATATTGGTTTGCTTCAGAAATGAAAATGATGTCGAATACATATACTAAATCAAATGAATTGAAAAATAAATTATCACAGTTCGCACCTGGCACTTATAGTAAATTTAAGTTATATCATAATGTATGGAATAAAAAAAAATCTGTTACATATTGTTGTCTTCCATTTTCATCCATTGAAAGAAATATTTGTTTCGACCGTATTCACGGAGATATACGATGTATGTTTTATGCTGCTGTTAAAAAACGTGTTGAAAATTCCGAACGTCCAATAGCATGTCTTTTATCTGGTGGTCTTGATAGTTCAATTGTAGCTTCAATTGTAGCAAGAGAACTTGGATTCAAAGGAAAACAATTGGAAACATATAGTATTGGAATGGAAGGTGGTGAAGATTTAAAATATGCGAAAATGGTTGCCGATCATATTGGAAGTAAACATACAACAATTACATATTCAACAGATGTATTTTTAAATGCTATACCAGAAGTTATATACACTATCGAAAGTTATGATACAACAACAGTTAGAGCTAGTGTTGGTAACTATTTAGTGGCAAAATATATAAGCAAAAATAGTGATGCAAAGGTTATTTTTAATGGAGATGGATCAGATGAACTTATGGGAGGTTATTTATATTTTCACTACTCTCCTGATTCTATTTCTTTTGATAAAGAATGTAAACGTTTATTATCAAATATTCACTACTTTGATGTTCTTAGGTCTGACAGAACAATAGCATGCCATGGTTTAGAAGCAAGAACACCATTTCTCGATAGAGGATGGGTTGAACATTATTTAAGTTTAAATCCTACAATTAGAAATCATGTAATTCACGATAAACAAGAAAAATATTTATTTCGTGATGCTTTTGATCACCCATTTGATTTTATGGAAAACGGAGAAACAGTTAAAAAGAATCTTCTTCCTAATGAAGTTCTTAGACGTCAAAAAGAAGCATTTAGCGATGGTGTAAGTAGTAAAGTAAAATCATGGTATGAAATTATACAAGAAAATTTTCAAGATGATACTATATGGGAAAAAGAAGTAGGAAAAAACAATACAACATTTGATGAATCAAAATCAAGAGAAGATAATTATTATATTCATATTTTTAATAAATATTACAACTTTGAAAAAAGCAAACATTTAATACCTTATTATTGGATGCCGCGTTTTATAGAAGCAAAAGATTCAAGCGCAAGAACACTTAATATACATGAAAACAATAAATAATAATGTTTTTATAAAATATACCTTTATATAATGAAAATAGAACAATACAATAAAATTTTTAATATATTACCAAATATTTTTAGCATTTCAATTATAGCACCCATATTATTATATGTAAGCATAGTTCCTACAAAAAATAAAATATTATATATTATATTATTTCTTATAGGATTAATTCTTACTTTAAGTATTAGTTATAACATTATTTATAAAAAAAATGAATTAACAATTGGGAGATTAATTTATTTATCAATATTTATACCTATTTTAATGTATATTTCAATAAAAAAAGAAAATAGTCATATATATTCAAGATATTTACTATTCTTTATAGCATTAACTTATTTTTTATTTAATTTTAATGTTGCATTTTTTGGTAATAATATTTTAGTTAATTCATTAAACCAGTTTGGATTTCCTATTCATCCTTTAAAACAATTAACCGAATAATTTATTTTTATGTCATACCAATGTATGAATAAGCTTTATGAACATATATTTTTTGGGTCTCTTGTATTTACATATGTTCTTATAACACTTGTGATTTTAGGATTAGGAGGAAGCAATACAAGAGAGTATTTATCAAATTTAAATTATTTCATGAAACTATATGTATGTTTGCTTTTATTAGTTAGATTCAATCCTTTAGTTTCAACAAAATTTACAGATTTTGATAAAAGACTTGTTTTTACCTCTGCACTTTTTTTATTATCTACTACAACATTAGAGGAAATTGTAGTGTATTTTAATAAAGCAAACACATTTTTGATTACACGATAAAAATATTTGTAGGTATAAAAATATTTTATATAGTATATGGAAAAACAATTGATAGTAGTGATAATGGCTGGTGGAAATGGGAAAAGAATGGAATCAAATAAAAACAGTCATGCTGTTATAGAAGAAGTTGGTGAGATTCCTATGGTGGCACGTGTAGTGAATGAAGCAGCACGATTACTTCCAAGAAAACTTATTGTTGTTGTAAATGAAAATGAATTAAAAATTAGAGCTGAATTACGTAAACACGCAATAGAAGATGATATAGAATATATTAATCAAGGACCTTCTCTTGGAACGGGATATGCGATAAATATGTGTCGTCATAAATTAAAAAAATATAATAATGCCCAAACTCTTATTGTTCCTGCAAATATGCCTCTTGTGACAACTAAAATATTGACTGAAATAGTAAAGAAGAGTGGAGATATTAAAATACCATATATAAAAAAAGAAAATCCATGTGATTTTGATAGAATAAAAATAGTAAAAGGAAAATTTAGTAAAATAATTATGAGAGAAGAATGTTGCGCAAAAGATCTAACGAATGAAAACGTATGTATAGGTATATATTGTATAGATAACATGCTTCTATGTTCTAATGTTCAATTCATACAATCATATTGTAATTCAAATGAAGAACACATAGAAGAGGTTATAAATATAATAAAAAAAAGAGAACATGTTGATATAAATACTCTTAAAATACAACTTATACAACATATAAAGGTAAAGAGAATTAGAACACCCGAAGATTTAAAAGATATCAACAATTATGTTGATGCGTTAACTCTAATATAAAAATATATCGATTATTAAAACATTTAATATTTGAAAAACCTAATATCATCTATTCAAAACACTTAAATACAAATAATATAATAGTGTATATGGTAACAAATGATATTAATAAATGGAAACAATATTTAACGAATGAAGATTATATATATTTAGTTCGATATATAGAAAATATAAAAAACGGAATTTCAAACGATAAAATGATTATATTGGTTGGACCAGGTAGAACTGGAAAATCAACTCTTAAAAATGATATTTATTCATATCTGGGTGACGAATTGTGTGATATATATGATATGTCTTGTCCTGGTGATATCATTTATCATGAAAATATTAAACAATTGGGTTTTTTTTGCGAATTCGATGAAACCGCTAATAATAAGAAAAAAACCCAGGCAATTATAAACTTTATCAAATATAAACAATCATTTATCACAGATACACAGAATATAGAAGAAGTAAATAAAAAAATACTCGAATATTCAAAAGTTATTATGATGACACATATATTTTAATGAAAACAAATGCCGTTCAAAACAACCGGTGTAAAATATATTAAGCGGTTTTTAAATATATTATTTAAAATAGAAATAATATATTCTTTATGTATGATCTTTCATAATATATCTATAAATGATCTATATAAACACGCTGAACAACTATATGGAGTTACTCAAACACAAGCACTATGTGCTTACAGCGATAAATATACTGGAAGATGTCCAAACGACAAAAGAATTTCATGTAATAGTGATTTAACAAAAGAAAATGTATGGTGGGGAAATGTAAATATTGAATTGTTATCATCAACAATGGATACATGTTACAAAAAAGGTATGAATCACATTTTAAAGAAAAATAATGTATATGTTATGGATTCATACGCAGGTTGGGATGATAGACAAGATGGAATGAGAATAAATGTAAGAACCATATGCAGCGACCCATATCATGCTCTTTTTATAAAAAATATGTTAATTCCTGCTGAAAAAAAACATAAAAGCAAAGAAATAAATCTTACAATATTGAATTGTGGTGATATAACAACACATGATATAGATATGTATAATAAAGATGGTATTAATGAGAATCTAATTGGTTTAGATTTAGACAAAGGACGTGTTGTTATATACGGAACTAAATATGCCGGTGAAATGAAAAAAGCAGTTCTTACATATATAATGCATATTATGCCCGAATTCAATTATCTACCTCTTCACTCAAGTGCTTGTGTTAATTCAAATGGTGATACACTTATGTTTTTTGGATTAAGTGGAACCGGAAAAACAACACTTTCGGCAACTGAGGGACTTCAACTTATAGGTGACGATGAACACGTATGGACTCATAAAGGAATATTTAATGTAGAGGGAGGGTGCTACGCAAAATGTGTAGGTCTTACAGAAAAAAGAGAACCAGAAATATTTTCAGCAATAAAAAGAGGTGCTGTTCTTGAAAATGTTGTTGTTAATGATAAACGTATTCCTGATTTTTTTGACACAAGTATCACATATAATACACGATGTGCTTATCCATTAAATCACCTTAATAACGTTAAAATACCAGCATACGTAGATAATCATCCTAATAATATTATATTTCTCGTTTGTGATGCTTATGGAATTTTTCCTGCAATTTCGAAACTAACAACACAACAAGCTCGGTTTTATTTTATGTTAGGATATACATGCAAAATTGTAGGAACAGAACAAGGTGTAACAGAACCAGAAAAGACATTCAGTTCATGTTTCGCAGAACCTTTTATTACGCGTCATCCACACATATATGGTGACCTTCTTGAAGAAAAAATAAAAAAACATAACACAACCGTTTGGCTTCTTAATACTGGCTGGTTAAAAAATGGAAATAGAATGGACCTTAATATTACTCGGTCTATCGTAAATATGATAAGTAATCAGTTCAATATGGGAGAATTTAATCAACACAAACAGTTTAATTTTTGTGTTCCAAATTCTCTACCAAATGTAGAAAAAAATTATCTTCAACCCGAGCTTAACTGGAATTCTATTGATGATTATAATAATGCTGCAAGTAACATACATAAAGAATTTTGTGTCGAATTTGAAAATAAATTCGGTACAAAAGGATAAAACTTAAAAACTTTCAAAACCCTCTATAAGCTCTTTGAGTTTTAAACTTATTTCACAATCATTTTTTAATGAATATTTTTTTTTTGGAATATGTTTATAATATTCAACGCGTTCAAAATATCGAAGAACATAATCTGTAAAGTCTGTTTCTTTTTTCATTTTCTTGATTTGCCCTGATAATCTTGAATCAAGAAATCTTTCAATAAATGTTTGTGGTGTAAGTGAATGAACATAAGGTGTTATTCTTAAATAGTAAACATTTTCATGATTTTTCATAGATGGATGATTTTGATCATCTATAAAACATACCTTTGTAGTTTTTGGAAATCTACAACAATTCACAACCAAGTCTTTGTACGTTTTAGAATGTGTGGTTCTACATTCTTCACATATCTTCTCATTTCGACCAATTATCTTATAAGCACAAATTATCTTATCAAAAATTTTACCCCTATTTAGTTTACTTTCAAAATAATCCTTTATCATATATGTCCACGACTGACCACCTTGATTATTTGTATATATCAAAATATAGTGAATTATTTTTTTTCTTTTCATCTCTTTAATTGACCTCAGTATAGAGAACATTTTTGGTCTTACAATTTCTTTTTCATATAACTCGAATAACTTAAATGATTGAGTAAGCGTTAGGGAAGAACGTGTAAATTGCTCAATAGCATCGTGAAATATACCAAATTCACTAAAGTAACCAAGTGTTTCATCTAAATCAAAAGCAATCATTTTTTTTTGTGCTTTTGTTTCATCCCCCTTTAATGACATAATTATACTAAATATAAAAATAATAATTAGGTAAACTAGTAAATATGGTATCAACAAATTATAACGACCATGTCAATATTTTGGAATTTTATAAAATGAAGATCCCTAAATCTAAACGCGAAACCAAAAAAGCAGCTGAACGCATACTTGCTAAAAAATTATGTAATTGTGTTAGCGCGATTGTAAAATCTAAACGACCTTTAGTCCCTTTAGCAAAAACAAGAAAACGCACAAAAAAAGCAAAAGAACAAGCTGCTGTTGCTATATGTCGTAATTCAATATTCCGTAAGAAAGGAATTATGAATTACACATACACATGTAAAAAGAAACAAAAATTAATTCCTGGTAAAAATGGTGACTGTCTAATGAAATATACAAGAAAAACATCAATTAAAGGTGGCAAAAAAAAGAGAAAATATAATAAAAAAGGAGGATATCCTCCTTTTTTAAAACCACTCGTACCTGACAAACAACATGATTGGAATCAGAAAATAAGAGGAACAATACTTTTACCCCATCAAAGAGAAGCACTTGTGAAAACACATCCTTATAATAAGATGAGAGGAATAATAGATTGTGATAATTTTATTGTTTCAAGTGATAAAAACCATTATTATGTGTATCATGTGGGATCATGTAATGCAGGAAAATATCCTAAAGAAGAAGATGAATGCGTACCAGTTACAATACCTATTCGTGGTATAGTTTCGCCTGATAATCCATTTGGTTGTCAAGACCCACCAAGTGTTTTTTCTTTTGCCACCAAAAAATCAAACAATAAGAGAAAAATCTGTGAGATTTTAACTAATTCTCCTACAACAACAACAGACTTTCCAGATCCTTTACCCATCTAAAAGAGTATAAATAAACCAAAATTGATAATAATATAAATAATATGTATTATTATTAAATATGTCATCACCGATTACTCAAAAAAGTAAATCCACCGGAAAAAAATCTTCTGGGAAAGTAACTATGAAAAAATCAAAAAAACAGAGTACAACACCTACTATTAAAAAACACATACAATCATTTAGAAATAATGGTGCTGATATTCTTGATAAGTTATCAAAAAAAATGATACAAAAAATATTGGAGTCATCAAGAGAGGCATACTATAATGATGAATCTATTCTTACAGATAATGAGTATGATATATTCAAAGAATACATGGAGAAAAAAGACTCAAAAAATTTCGAAGTTACTGTTATTGGAGCTGATGTCAAGGCAGATAAAGTAAAACTTCCTTATTTTATGGGTTCTATGGACAAGATAAAACCAGACACAAACGCAGTTGAACGCTGGAAAAAACAATTTAGCGGTCCATATGTTATATCAAGTAAACTTGACGGTGTTAGTGGTCTTTATTCAACAGAAGGAACACCAGGACTATATACAAGAGGTAATGGAAAAGTTGGTCAAGATATATCCAAGTTTATAGGTAAGCTAAATATGCCTGAACCTCAAAATATACCTCAAGATATAGTTGTAAGAGGAGAGTTTATTATACGTCAAGATATATTTAAGGTTTATTATGGTGCTAACTTTTCAAATGCTCGTAATTTTGTTTCAGGTGTTATAAATTCAAAGTCTCCTTCAATAGAAAAGTTGGGTCATGTAGATTTTGTTGCTTATGAACTTATAAAACCAGAACTTAAACCAAGTGATCAATTTGACTTTTTGAAAAAACATGGATTTATTGTATCTAAGAACGAAACACATCCAGATGTAAATAATACTCTTTTATCAAATATTCTTGTTGATTGGAGGAATTCATATGACTATGAGATGGATGGTATTATATGTAGCGATGATAACATTTATCCAAGAAAGGAAGGAAATCCTGATTATGCGTTTGCTTTTAAAATGGTTCTTGGAGAACAGATAGCAGAAGCAAAAGTCCTTGCGGTTGAGTGGTCAGCAAGCAAAGATGGTTTATTAAAACCTCGAATAAAAATAGAACAAGTTGTTCTTGGAGGTGCTAAGATAGAATACGCAACGGCCTTTAATGCTGAATTTGTAATCAAAAATAAGCTTGGAGTTGGAGCAAAAATAAAAATAATTCGAAGTGGTGATGTAATTCCTTACATTATGGATGTTCTTGAACCTGCTGAACACATTATGATGCCTAATGAAGAATATGAATGGCATGGAGATACACACATAGATATTGTTCTTAAAAATAAAAGTTCAAATAAAACAGTTCTGTCAAAAAACATAACGTTCTTCTTTAATACAATTGATGTTGATGGTCTTGGTCCGGGAAATGTTGAGAGAATTATTAATGCTGGTTTTGATAGCGTTCCAAAAATTATATACATGACTCCTGAACAGTTACTTAGTATTGATGGTTTTAAAGAAAAAATGGCTAATAAGATACATATTAATATAAAAGAATCGCTTATTAAGGCAAAAATTGTTGATATAATGGCAGCATCTAACTTATTTGGTCATGGAATGGGGAAAAAGAAGATGGAAGCTATATTAGAAGATTATCCTGATGTTCTTACAAGTAAAGAAAGTGATAATGAAAAAATATCAAAAATAATGATGATTAAAAGTATGGCTGAGAAATCAGCAAGATTATTTGTATCAAATATAAAAGATTTCCTTGAATTCCTTAAAGAAATAGGAGAGGAAGAAAAGTTAAATGAAAAACCAACAAGTAAATCACCTGTTGATACAAGTGGTCCTCTTTATAAGAAAACAATTGTTATGACAGGATTTAGAGATGAAGAACTTGGAAAAATGATTGAGAAAGCAGGTGGTAAACTTGGATCTTCTGTTTCAAAAAATACGTTTGCTGTTGTTATAAAGGGTGATGAAAATGAACCAGGAACTGGTAAGGTTGCACAAGCAAAAAAATTAAATGTAATTGTAATTAATGTGGATAAGTTTAAACAACTTTACTTTTCATAAATTTGATAACCATAATAAAAATATTATATTATTTTTATTTATTATGGTTAGACCAATAAATAGAATGAATTATGATACTGATATTATAAGATACTTCCGTGAAAATAATATTGAAACGTGTTGTTATCAATATAACAATTTTTCTATTACTACATATTATGATGGACAAATTATTGCTTCTAATGGAAATACATCGTATATAATTGCTGGTGATTTAAGTAATTATGGCATGAATCGTATAACTAATATAATTATGAGAGGTGAAGTAGGAAATAGAGAATTTATTATGAGTGAAGGAAATAAGGATTTTATATTAGATGCCGAAATAATATTTGAAAGATTTCGAATACTTGAACAATCACATTCAAATATACAAAATTGAATTTTCTGATATACCTAATTTAGTTTTATACAATAAATCAGGCATTATGTCACAAACGTGGGAACCAAAGAACAAAAACAACAATATGTATATTGGAAAGTTAGCAAAAATATACTTTAATGATGAATCTAAACCAAGAGAAGGAAAACTAATTTATATAAAAGAATGTGATAATCGTCCTAATTGTTATTCGGTATGTATAGAAAAAACTATTGGATATCCAACAAGAAATACTGTAACAGAACAATTGATAGATAGAGTGGAAGTACAAATGTTTGAAATAAATGACGAAGTATATAAAATATGTGATTCATTTATGAATAATGATGTATCAAATGTTATAAATGAATATGTAACACCATATATAGAAATATAAAAATATAAAAACAACAATTATATGATTATATGATTATATTATTACATTTTTTTACTATGATAGATATTTTAGTGCTGCTAATATAACACGTTCTTGGTCAGTAATTCTTTTGAAAATCATAGCTTCATCCATTTTTACTCTAAAAAACCTTCCCATACTATTCTTACATGTAAGAACTGTTCCAGTAGTACAAACATCTATTGATGTAACTAATCCACCATTTGTAAGTTTTAAATTATCAGGATTTCTAAGGGGAACCCACCTGATATAATTACCATATTTAACATCAGGCATTTCATCTACATACATATAACCATCAAGCTTAGATAACATATTTTCACTTTTATCTTCACTTAATTGAAGTTCTACAATAGCATTTATTTTCATATCTTCTATTTTTTCGGGTGTCATATTTTCAAGATTACAATGTTCTTCATTTTCAAGTGCGTCCATTAATTCATCAATACTAAAATTTTCATTCTGTTGGAAATCTTCTATATTTATTCTTATATCGTCTGGTAACATATTATTCATGTATATACTCTTATTATATTTGTATATTATTTAAGTAAATTGATAAGTATAATAATATACAAAAAATATATGACAAATAAAAAAATAGCAATATGTTATTTTGGATTAACACGCTCAATAAAAAAGGTATATAAAACACATATAAATCTTATTTTTAAAGTTCTAGAAAGTGAGAATATTGAATATACAATATTTATGCATACTTGGAAAACAGGTGATGACAAACAATATGTATGGGGAGAAATTTCTAATACTAAAATAGACTATGATGAATATAAGCTTCTTTCACCTGATAAATATAAAATAGAACTTCAAGATGATTTCCTTGAAACAATTAAAATAGAAGATTATTTTGACAAAAAAAAACTGGAAGAGAAAGGATATAATGATAAAAGAAAAGGCGAATGGTTACCTGAACTTATTAGAAATCATCTATGTGCTTTAGAATCACAGAAAAGATGTTTTGAAATGGTAGAGGATTCCAAAGAAGATTTTGATTATGTTATGGTGATACGTCCAGATTCATTATTTTGTACTCCACTTAATCCGCATGTCTTTAAACAACTTGATAGCTCACCAAATGTTATTGTAACACCAAATTTTGATTCTGGTGAAGGGTATAACGATAGATTCGCTATGTTAAATTATAATAGCAACACTTCCAAATATTTGAAACGAATAGAAGAAATATATGACTGGAGAAAAAATCATACAAATAGGATCGTATCAGAGAAATATGTAAAATATATATGTGATAAATATTACCATAGAAGGAGAACTGACATTTATTTTAAGTTGATAAGACCATAATAATCTATTGTGAATACGAGTGTAGTGTTTCAAAATTGATTTTATATTTTATAAATTGTATGTTTATAATTAAAAACTATAAGTATACAAATGAACTCTCGAGAAATACCAATCAACTATATAAGAGAGGTTACAAATAATGCAAGTTTAGCCAAAATTTGTCTTATGAAACGTAGGTCTCTCGACATCGCATGTGTAAATTGTGTAAAATTCTATAGATACTTTAGATACAAAGATCTTAAGATTATACCCAATAATACACTTGTATGTAACGAATGTAATATAGATTCTATGATACCAATAACAGCGTCTTCATATTTGTATGAATTGACTCCAGAAGAAAGAGAAAAACAACTTGAAGTTTGGCACGAAGAATGGTTTTCACCAATTGAATCTGATAATGAATATGAAGATTATGAAGACTATGGATACGATGATTCAAATTATGAGGAGACAAAAGAAGCTCCTGGTTTAGATGTAGAAGATAGACCTCCAACACCAACGTTAACACTTCCAAATAACTAAGTATAAATTTAATTATTATATTCTCCAACTTGTATTACTTTATTATAAAGCTCTTTATATGATTCTTTTTCTTGATTATCCAACGAAATAAGATCTTTTAATGGTCCATTCTCAATATCAATATCCTTTTTTAAAAATTCAATTAAATTTTTATCTTCAATAGCAGCAGTTAAAAATTCTTTATCATTTTTAAAAGATCTTATAGAACCAGATTTTCTACTGAAATATAATAAATATTTTAAACCACCCATATTATTAATAACATTATTAAAATGTGTTTTATTTTCTTCCATAAGTCTATCTATGCAGTATTTAGATATTGTTTCATTAGAATTAAATGTTTCGCTATGCCATTTTACTGAATGTGCCAAATAAAGATTTGAAAATATATCAGCCATAGATCCTGATAACATCTGTTCTCCTTTTAAAGCACCTCCTTTAAGTGAAACAAAATTAGCAAGATTAGCAAATTCTATTGTTTGTTTTTCAAGTTCTGTTGAGTAACGACATTTTGTAAGAGACTTTAAAAACACGTCAATACTATGTATAACAATATTACAAAAACTTTCACTAAATTTTACCCGATCATCTTTTAATATACTTTCCATTACTTGAAAAATATATGGATGACTTTTGTTAAGGCCCTGGCCAAATATAATTAGACTTCTTGTAAGAGTATTACTTCCTTCAACAGTTATACCAACAGGCGCAGCACGATAAAATTTTTCAAGGACATTATTTTCACCCAAACATATAGCACTTCCAGAATGAATATCCATACCGTCATTTAAAACATTACGAGCACGTTCTGTAGTTTGTTGTTTCATAATTGCTGAAATAACAGCTGGTTTATCACCCCTATCAAGAAGGACATTCGTTAAATCTATACTTGTATTGATTAACCATGTATTATATAACATGTCCACTAATTTTTCCTGTATCCCCTCCATTTTAATAAGAGGAAGCTTAAATTGAGTTCTATGTTTTGCATATTGTATCATAGAAATAGTAGCAATATTTGAAGTAGCTTTAGCTGTTGCTGGAAGACAAATACCTCTTCCTGCCGCAAGACATTCCATAAGCATCTTCCATCCATGACCCATCTTTTCCTTTCCTCCTATAATCGAATCGAGTGGAACATCTATTGTTCCTTTTAATGTTCCATTAGGAAATCCAATATTAAGAGGATTATGATGTGTAAGCTGTTCAAGACCAGGGTGACCCTTTTCAAGAAGAGCAAGTGTTACACCTTCATATGGACCATCTCCCGAACCATCAAATTCTTCTTTCTCATTCATTTTTTTAATAACAGCATTTATAGGATCTTTTACACGGAAAGCGATACCTATAAGATTGGAAACAGGACCAAGTGTAATATATCTCTTGTTTATTGTCACACGAATAATAGGTACACCTGATTCATTCAAAATAATTTCACCTTCGTCTATAGAACCCGTTGCGTCTGAACCATTATGAGGTCCTGTAAGTCCAAAACATGGTATAAGTTCTCCGTTTGAAAGCTTTGGTAAATACATGTCTTTTTGTTTTTCAGTTCCATAGTGTTGAAGAAGTTCTCCTGGACCTAAGGAATTTGGAACCATCGTAACTACACCCAACGCTGGATTACATGAAGAAATTCGTGTAAGAACTGATGAAAGCTCTGTTATACTTAAATTTTCCCCACCGTACTTTTCTTTAATAATAAATGAAAAAAATTTATTTTTTCCTATATAATCAAGTATTTCTTCAGTTTTTTCATTAGGAAATACTTGCTGATATTTTCCATATTTTTCCAAGAGTTCATTTATTTTTTGTAAGCTAAATTTTGATTCATAATTTTGATATTTTAATGACTGCACCTTGGTTGGATAATTTACAACACCTTTAAATATATCTCGGTCTATAGTTGCTGTACCACTTCTAAGAGCTATAAGTTCAGTTGGTGAAACACGTGGTATAAGTTTTTTTACCCTAGAAAAAATAAAATTTTCAAGCATAACAATTTTATTATTTTATTTCCATATTATTTTTAAATTAATTTATTTATAAAATTTTTTACCTTTTCAACATTTTCATGTTTAAATACATTTTCTTCTGTACTAACTTTCAATACAGGCATATCAGTATTATCCAACCATTTGTGATGATATTCATCAAGTTTTTGTAGATATTCCAAAGGTATCCCTCCTTCACCTTTACGGTCACGTATTTTAATACGTTCATTTGCTGTTTCAACACTTGTTGTAACATATATAACAGCATCAATCGGTATTTCATTAGAATATCCGTCAAACCATTTTTTATATAAACTCCATTCTAAAGAATTAATATTCCCGAGTTCATAATTCATTTTCGCAAAAACATGCAAATCTGTAAGAACAGATCGTTCTGTAATAATAACCTTTTTTTTTGTAGAAGAAAGAACTTTTCGTGTTTCTAAAATTCTGGTAAGAATTGCACAGTTTTGAAAAGTGTAACCCCAACGAACAGAATCTTCATAAAAGTGAGACAAAAGACTTTTACCATCATCTGAAACAAGTTTTTCCCATTCATTAACTGGTTCTAATACAATTTCAACATCTGGTAACATCTGTCCAATCAACTTAAGAAGTGTAGATTTACCCACACCAATATTACCATCAAGAGTAATTATAAGAGGTCTGTTCATATTTTCCATCTTTTTGATAAACAAACATTTTTTATTTCTAATTCAATTTTACAATCACGAATAAAAAACACGTAAATAATAAATTAAAATACTTACTAAAGTTTCATACCTTTTTTTTGTTTTTTATAATTATTTCATTTATCATATTCAATTGTGTACCTATATCGCACGATTGAACATCGTTTATAATATCCCTAAATTTTATATTTATAATATTCGTATTTTTGAAATATTCATTACTCATCGTCATGAAATTATGTTTCCATAATTCACATGAATTTATTGACATTTTGGTAGAACCTTTTAAAGAAGGCATTTACAACCCTGATATTTATAAATACTAATTAGTATACAAAAAAAATCAATTTTGCAAGAAAACAAAATAAAAAACATGTAAAATTTTTATTTTCTATTCGTAATCCAAATATTTATTTACAACTCTTGAAAGATCGTATCCCAAAAGTTGTCTTATTAAAAGAGCCTTTTCCACTTGTATGTTTATGTGTGTATTATATTTTTTTTTAAATTTTGAAAATGTAGAAATAAGTACGTTACAATATTTTTCATTTATTTCGCTACTATCCCGCATTTCTCTAATGAAAATTGGAATTCTATTTTTTACTGATTGGAGAAATATCATCGGTAAATCTTCGATTAAACCGCGATTTATAGATAAATAAATTTGACGAACACCAGTAGCACGTTTTTTAACCCCGAATATATAGGTTACTTTGTTAGTTCTATCCAAACACTCTCTAAACAAAGGTGTTACTGTGTTAATAACGTTTGAACCTGACATTATATTTTAAATATACTTTGTTGTTTTAAAAGTAAATTTTACAAAAAAAAATCAATTTTGCAAAACAACAAAATAAAAAAAACATGTAAATTTTTTATTTTATATTCGTAATCCAAATATTTTTTAAGCGATTCTTGTCATACTGGCGAAGACAAAATTAGATTCACCATGATCACACCATTCTTCCATTAGTGGCACCTCAACAAGTATATTTCCTTTTTTTATATCATCGAATAAATTTTTACTTAAAAGGGTCATCTCATGTAACACCCTTGCTTCATAACTCATATGTAGATCTTTCTCATCAGTCTTTTTCTTTAGATGACAATCATTCAAGTTATCTACCAATTCAACTAATCTACTTATTTTTTTGGCGGAGAAACTTTGAAGATCATGATTACAAGAATTAATAACATACACTATTCTATAAATTGGATATTTTGGTTGCGAAAATTTTGCGATATTGTCAGAAATACACTCACTTAGAGTAGTTGTCATGATTGAAATATATATTACAGGTTGTTTTGTATAATACAAATTATTATACAAAAAAAAGCAATTTTGCAAAAAACAGACCTAAGAATATGACAAACGCACACTAACTCTATATAATTACCACAATTGAATATATTTTCAATTATAACTAACAAACCCTGGTCGGTATATACCCAATATTCAAAATTGACTTTTTCAAATGTTTATAAGTAGTTTAAACAAAAACTACAAAAATGTCATACACACATATCAAATCTATCAACCAGAAACTAAAGGAATTCAGTTGGAATCATTACACATACATTAACCAATTCTTTGGTGATCTTGAAGTAAGAGAAATTATCGAACACGTTTTTCCACATCATTATATTACTTTCGACCATTATGATGATGAAGAATTTGGTTTTCATCATTTTATAACAGATACACGAACAGGTTATACAACATGCAGTATTGGGTCTGGTGTTCAAAATACTGACATCAACGAAAATGATAATCTATGTGCAACATATTCTATTATGGCATATTTCAGAAAGAAATACACACACAACTATAAAAAAAATCAAATGACGATGATAGAACTTTGTCGTAAAATAATATCAAATAAAAATTTTCGTGCATCAGTAAACGCACGCATTCTAACTGACCCACAAGAAGAAAAAAGATGGGAAATATACAGAGCTATTACACGAAAATCAACAAACAGAAAATATTATGTAAATAAGGAGCCTTATTCATTCTGGAGTAATGTAATGAAAACTTTGGATGAATGGGAAGAATATGGTCACCTATTCTTTATTGGTGATGGAACATATAACAACGAAAAATAATAAATTTGAATTTATAATATTTAACTATAACTATTTAATAACTAACCTTTTTTATTTACATGGTTGAATATTTATATGGATATAGCATTCGAGATAAATATACATTAATACCCTATGCTGTAAAGATAGGCAAAACCTCTGGTATTTGTCCTTTTTCCTCATTAGATAATCGTATTAAATCACAAGCAGTTGGAAGAATAGAACAAAATGGTATTCGAAAATTTGAATTACATGAAAAACTATTTTGTGTAGAACTTGATGATGTTTTAACAATAGAAAAACAAGTACATTCTTCACTATCACATTATGGATTCAATATATATAATTTATATAAACCTGAAATTCAAACAACAAAAGAAAGAAAATTAACTGAATTTTATAAAATGTCGAATAATGAACATCTATGTGTATATGAGGCTTTAGATACAATATTTTCGCGTTTGGATATAACTGTTTGTGCAAACTTATGGCATGTATGTGATTATTGTAATGAAATATTGGGAGATAATACAGTTTACAGATGTGATAAATGTGAAAATATTTCTGTTCATGAAAATTGTATTGTTGCTTATTCAAAAGAGAAAAAAGGAAAAATAAAAATAGATAGAAGAACAGGAGAATTTATATGTTCTTTATGCTTATAAAATATTTTTATAATATATGAACTTCATTAAACTAAGCTACGATTACTATTTATTAGCATTTTTTGCTATTTTTATTATTATTGCTTCTCAAGATGAAAATATTCAAAAATGTAAAACATATATAGGTAGAACTGTTATCATATTACACCACCTTTTTAGTTGTGTATTATTTTTACCTTTTCTTCATCGTCAGTATTTACTTACATTATTTTTTATATTTATAACATCTATCTCATGGATATTAATGAACGAATGTCTTATATCAATATTTCAAGTTCTTTGTTGTCAATTAAAAGTAAGGTATTTCAAAGATATTAATCACCATATATTTAACATATTCAATATAAAACTGTCAAAAGACGAAACATTTTACGTTTTAGCTCTTGAAGGAACAATCATATCGTCTTACTGTATTTATAAACTTTATATTCAAAAATAAGATTAAATAGACAAATAATGGTAATATTAATATAAAAACGTATTATATTAATATTTATAATATGAACTTTTTAGAGCATCCGTCAATTAATCATGTAGATATATGTTGTGGTCTTTCATGGGGAGATGAAGCAAAAGGTAAGATGGTATCTCATTTAGCATCCACAAGAGAATATGATTTTGTATGTCGTTGGGCAGGTGGAAATAATGCTGGTCATACTATTTATTTGAATGGAAATAAATATAAAACTCATCTTATTCCTACTGGTGTTTTTCATAATATAAAATCGATAATAGGACCTGATTGTGTAATTCATCCTCCATCATTTTTTGCTGAATTGGAATACCTTAGAGAAAATGGATTTGATACATCATGTGTAAAGGTTTCTCCCAAAGCACATGTAGTTCAGCATTTTCATATAAGTGAAGATAAAGAAAAATATAAAGAACAGGGAACTACAAGTAATGGAATAGCACCTTGTTATGGAGATAAATTTGCTCGAAAAGGTATTCGTGCTGGGGATTGTCCTGATTTAGTTGATTATTTATGGGATGAAAAATTACACGGGAATATTCTTTGTGAAGGTGCTCAGGGTTTTTGGCTTGATATTAATTATGGAAATTATCCTTATGTAACATCGAGCACTACATTACCATACGGTGCGTGTTGTCTTGGGTTTCCTCCACAAAAAATTAGACGTATTTTTGCTGCAGCAAAGATATATGATACTCGTTCCGGAAATGATCCTGATTTTCCTGAGACGCTACTTGATGACCCTGAACTTATGTCACTTGTAAAAATTGGTGGTGAAATTGGAACAACTACGGGTAGAATACGTAAAACAAATTGGCTTAATATAGATAAACTTATTATAGCAATAAACATTTCTGGTTCGACGGATATATTAATATCCAAAGTAGATGTTCTTGAAAAATTAGGAATTTTTAAAGCATCTCATCATAATATATTAATTCAATTTGACACGATTAAAGATATGAAAGATTATATTATTTCCACACTTAGTTCAAAATGTCCGTTATTGGATGAAATTAAATTTTCGGGGTCAGCAAAAACAATATAAAATTTAAATTAATCTGTTTTATAAGAATACATACCATGAACACGCCCTTCTATTTGTGATTGAATACTTCTTATTTCAACAAATAATTGCGAAAAGAGATTAAAGTTTTATATTTAACTAATTATATAATGTCGTATAATGGAAAAGATAAAAAGGATACAGATGAATCTACTAATAAATCAAAAAGTGATGAAGAAAATCAATTGATATCTACACACTCATCAATAGTAACAAATACAAAAGACCAACATGACAATATTTCAGATATTTCTGAATCAGACTCTAAACGTACAAAAAATTGGGAAGATATGTTAGAACAATTTGCTCCTGATAAAGATAGTGTAACTGGTATTATAAGAGTTAGAGATGATGATACTAATGGACCTATACGAAGAAAATATATAAAAGAGAATAATCTACGCAAAGAGGTAGCCGAGTTAGGTATAGGAAATAATATCGAAGAGCAGTTTTATTATAAACATAAAATGGTATTTGAAAAATATTCTAATAAAAGTAAACATATAAATCGTGAACAACTTTATAAAATATTATTTAATGAATTTGAATATGATAATAAATATACTCATGAAGAAAAGGCAACAATATCAGGAGTTATTATTGATAACAATATTTCACAATATATTAACATGCTTAATGACCAATATATAAGTTTTATTGACTATTTCTCAATAGCAAAACATATTGATATTGTGTATAAGAAGAATTTTAATAGATTTATTAAAATAGCAAAAGAATCAACCGATATAGCGATAAACAATCAATTTCTTCGATTAAGAGATGATAATATTCGTTTTAAAGAAGACGAATTAATTATAAACGAACGTGAAAAACAAATAGAAATACAAAACCAGCTACTTTCTATAAACAAAAGTATAGACATTTACGATATTAGAAAATATCAACCTAATTGTTGTGATATTATTACAAATTTTAGAAAACAAAATATAATTGATGATTTTGACAAAATATACGATATTATTACTAAAATGCCGTCACTTAATAACCACGACAAAAATATTATTCTTATTCGTTTTCGAAACATACTTTTATATTGTTCGACTAATTATAACATGGTGTCCAAATTATATACAAGCACACAGATTTTTCTTATTATGTGTTCTATACTTAATCCTGCTCTTCTTTCTATTAATAGTGACCCAGATAATGCTCATTATGTTACAATATTTTGGACAGTATGGATATCTCAAATCCTTGTCAGTTTAATTACTGGATATGTTGGTGTTTTTAAATGGGATAAAAAATATTTTTTATTTAACGCTTATAAAACAAAAATAAATCAAGAAATATGGCTTTTTATCTCATTATCCGGAAAACATTATAAAACCGGACCAAGAGATCAATATAATCACAAAAAACATATTCATACTTTTCTTGATAGAATAGAAAACTTTTATAGACAATTAAAAACTATGGAATTTGAACTTGAAAATACAAAAGATGATAATGAAGGGGATACAGGAAAT
>VMHT01190747.1_pt1 | contig 32073 bp, 23 predicted proteins | sample 4693611 | NCBI WGS metagenome assembly VMHT01 (sample SAMN12280063, study PRJNA550983) | marine metagenome | isolation source: seawater sampled from same location over 5 years 0.02-0.2 micron viral filtrate | place: USA: collected off the coast of southern California halfway between the port... ...
AAAGGCATCAGTACCGGCCCAGCCACAAGTCCGGCTAACGCCCAGAATTCTTTTTTCATGCCCGCCTTCGACGCTTCGACATAAAAATACACACCAAAATATAACGCTATTGCGAACACAGCCATCGGCCATACCAACATTACCATCGAACTACCCCTGCTATAATGTTTATCCAGCCAATTCCGGCGACATATTATACAGCTCAAATATCATACGATCCAATTTATTTAGCCGGTTTTGAACCCTAGGGTAGCGTAAGCATATTCATCGATAACAAAAAAGCCGGAAGGTGCGAGCACACTTCCGGCTTGTCCAGGAATTGTCCGTATTAGTAAAAGGTACGGTTTTCTTCCTGCATCCGTGTTAGCAAATCACACGGGGCGAATTTATCTGAGATATTGCCAGCATAATGATTTAGCTTTTCTACCACGGTGTCGATGCCTAAGGTATCCATATAGCGGAAGGGTCCCCCCAAAAATGGCGGGAAGCCAATTCCGAAGATAGCACCAATGTCCCCATCGCGCGCGTTTCGAATCACGCCTTCGTCAAGACAGCGGGCGGCCTCATTGAGCATCATTAACACACAGCGTTCGGCCACTTCCTTTTCGCTACGGCTAGAAGAAGGGGAAATGCCCAGTAGGTTGTAGATCGTTTCATCCACTTCTTTACCTGCATTTTTACCTTCGTATAAATAAAATCCTTTTTGGTTTTTCTTACCTTTGCGGTTATCCGCCAGGACTTTGTCAAAAGCATCGGGGGCGGTAAACCGCTCACCAAAGGCGTCCACCAGAATAGGGATAATCTTAGTGCCAACATCAATGCCTACTTCGTCAAGCAGCTTCACCGGCCCCACCGGGAACCCAAATTTCACCAACGACTTATCGATATGTTCAATAGGTTCGCCCGCCAATAGTAAATTCGCCGCTTCGTTCATATACGGAGCCAGAATTCGATTTACGTAAAACCCTGCACCATCTTTCACCACCACCGGCGTTTTACCCTGCTTGCGGGCAAATTCTACCGTGGTAGAGATAGTCTCGTCGCTGGTTTTTTCATGGGCAATCACTTCGGCCAGGGGCATTTTATCCACCGGCGAGAAATAATGCAGACCAATGATGTTCTCGGGCTTGTCGGCTTTCGCGGCAATCTCTGCGATAGGTATAGAGGAGGTATTTGAAGCAAAAATCGTTTGTGGCTGACAGTACTGTTCAATGTCTGCCACCATTTTTTGCTTAAGTTCGACATCTTCAAAGACCGCCTCTATTACGATGTCCGCATCCTGATAGCCCTTGTAGTCCAGAGTGCCGGTAAGCAGCGACATCTGCTTTTGCATTTCTGACTTACGCATATGACGTTTTTTGACTTTTTTATTGAGTAAGTCATAGCTGTACTTCATCGCATGAGCAATGCCTTCAGCTCGAATATCTTTAATTCTCGCAGACACGCCGGCTTTACTGGCAGTAACATAAGCAATCCCCCCGCCCATTAGTCCGCCACCTAAGACACCAGCTTTTCTGACTTTACGGGGAGGCACACCTGCTACACCCTCTTCTTTCTTCATCTGAGTGGTAGCAAAGAAGATTTCGCGTAACTGAAAAGATTCAGGGGTCATCACCAGTTCGCCAAAAGCTTTGGCTTCGGCTCGTAAACCGGCGGCCATACCTTCGTTGGCCCCCGTCTCAATCACATCTATGATTTTTGCCGGTGCCGGATAATTACCCTTGGTTTTTGAAAAGGTCTGCTCACGGGCTTTTTTGAAAACAATCCCCCGGCCCATGCTGTTTTGCTCCAGCAGCTTATTCATCATGCTTTTTTGCGGAGCCTGGCGTTCAGGTTTGCGTTTAAGGGCAAATTTTTCAGCAACTTCAAGCAGTACACTATGGGGCACCACCTCATCTACAATACCGTACTTTTTGGCTTGCTTGGCACGGGCAGAAGAGCCGGTCAGCATCATCTTCATAGCTTGCTGAATTCCCACCAAACGTGGTAACCGCTGGGTACCGCCACTACCTGGCAGCAACCCCAGCTGCACCTCAGGCAAGCCTACCTGAGTGGCTTTATGGTCAGTACACACCCGATAGTGACAGGCCAGCGCCAGCTCCAGACCGCCGCCCAGCGCCGGCCCGTGAATGGCGGCGACAAAGGTAGCACGCATTTTTTCGATACGGTTAAAGACTTCCTGCCCCCCGGTAGCAAGACGCTGGGCATCTTCCACGGTTTTGCATTCACTTAGCATGCTGATATCGGCGCCGGCCACAAATGAAGCCGCTTTGCCGCTGGCCAACACCACCCCTTTTATGCTTTTGTCCGCTTCAATATCATCCAGCATGGCATTAATTTGTTCGCCAAATTCCGCCTTCAGGGTATTCATCGACTCGCCGGGCACATCCATGGTTAAAATGGCTACCCCATTGTCTTTCTTTTCTAACGTAAAGGCGCTGGCTGGCGCTTCTTCAGTTGTTGGCGAAGTTGTCATTTGTTCGGTCATTATTCTGTCTCCACAATCATCGCTGCACCCAGACCACCTGCTGCACAGGCTGTGAGCAAACCAGTACCGCCGCCGCGCCGCTGCAGTTCGTTAAGCATTTGAGTAATCATACGCGTACCAGTGGCGGCAAATGGGTGGCCATAAGCAATGGAGCTGCCCATTACGTTAAACTTGTCCATATCGATTTCACCGGTGGCTTTATCACGCCCCAGCTTTTCTTTCGCAAATTTGTCACTGGCAAACATTTTAATGTTCGCTAATGTTTGGGCGGCAAAGGCTTCATGCATTTCAATCAGGGTCAGATCGTTAAGCGTCATACCTGCACGATCCAGGGCAATAGGCGTAGCATAGGAAGGCCCCATCAGCATGTCTTCCCATACATCTATTGCTGAAAACGCATAGCTCTTGATGTAGCCCAGCGGGGTATAGCCTAGTTCTTTGGCCCGGCTTTCGGTCATCATCAATACGGCCGACGCTCCATCTGTAAGTGGCGTGGCATTCGCAGCGGTTACCGAACCATATTTTTTATCAAAAACCGGACGCAGCTTCGCGTAACCTTCCAGTTTTGAATCAAAACGCACATTATTGTCACGACCCAACGCACCTTTGTAAGGTTCGGCATAGGCGGTCATAACTTCATTGTCCAGCTTGCCGGCTTCCCAGCTTTCGGCTGCAAGGCTATGAGAGCGATGAGCAAGCTGATCCTGATCGGCACGGGCGATCTGGTGCGTCTTAGCCATTTGCTCAGCGGTTTGGCCCATCGACAGGCCCGTAGAATATTCAGCCACTGCCGGCGGCACCGGCAACACATCTTTAAACGACAAACGCTTAAGGACATTTAATTTCTGTCCCATGGTCTTGGTCTTTTGTAAATCCACCAGCGCACGTGCCAGGTTTTTTGAAACCCCGATGGGGGATACGGATGTGGAGTCTGCGCCCCCGGCGACACCCACCTGAATATTACCTGCCATCATGCTTTCGGCAATATTGACGGTAGACTGAAAGCTGGTGGCGCAGGCGCGGGACACACTGTAGGCATCGGTATGCACATTCATGCCGGTACCCAGCACAATTTCCCGGGCAATATTGGGCGCCTCAGGCATTTGCACCACTTGTCCGTAGACCACCTGATCAATCATATCCGCCGATACGCCATTGCGGATCAAGAGTTCATTTACCACCATCTTGCCTAGATCGACAGCCGGAACTCCGTGAAAGTAAGTAGCCATTTTTGCAAACGGCGTGCGAAGACCAGAAACAATCGCAATCCGATCGCCCTGACGTGTCGTTATTTGTTGTTTAGTCGCCATACTGTACCTGAATCGTTTGCCACTTCATTGGGTTCTTACAAAGTGGTCTGACCTGTAATAATGTAAGATTTTACAGACTATCATCAAAATAGCAAATGGCCGCCAAAGCACCTCGCCACAGGATATCTGAGACTCACCGCTTTACACTCGTTTACATTTGATGATTGTTCCAATGTTAAGAATATGTCTTAATCTGTGTACTACCTTAAACCAACCGGATACCAGCGCAAGTATGCAGTTGTTAATTATTGCCAAAGCAATACGTTAACCGTGTCTTGAAGTTGCCGGGGATGGAACCATATAAGGAACCTGGAGTCAGTAACCCAAGAACTTTTGTTTCTTACACTAGTAGTGTTTGGTACAGCTATTTGATCAGGAATTTAACACGCTATGGCAGCAGAGCAGTTTCAGCAACTTCACGCCTATCTGAACTCACAAATAATCGGACAGACTCAATTAACCCGTAGCCTGCTTATTGCAATGCTGGCCGACGGTCACCTGTTAGTGGAAGGCCCCCCCGGCCTCGCTAAAACCCGGGCTATCAATGCGCTGGCAAATGGTATGGAAGCGGATTTTCATCGGGTTCAGTTTACCCCGGATTTGTTGCCGGCGGATTTAACCGGTACCGACATTTATCGCCCTGAAACCGGCGAATTTGTGTTTCAAAAAGGTCCGCTGTTTCATAACCTGATGCTGGCTGATGAAATTAACCGGGCCCCGGCAAAAGTGCAGTCAGCCCTTTTGGAGGCAATGGCCGAACGCCAGATTACTGTTGGCAATAAAACCTATCCTTTGCCGGCGTTGTTTCTGGTCATGGCGACACAGAACCCCCTGGAGCAGGAGGGTACCTACCCGCTACCAGAGGCGCAGCTGGATCGCTTCCTGATGCACATCGAAATCGATTATCCCGGCGCAGATACTGAGCTTCAAATCTTGCAGCTAACCCGAGATGAAGAGCGCAAGATGGCGTCGCCCGCCCCGGCCAAACTCTCTCAGGCCGACATCTTTGCGGCTCGTAAGCAAGCGTTGAGTTTGCATATGGCTCCTGAGCTGGAACGTTATATGGTGGAACTGGTAGTGGCCACCCGCAGCCCTGAAAAATACGATGCTGAGCTAAAAGACTGGATTGAATTTGGGGTAAGCCCGCGCGCCACTATCGCGCTGGATCGTTGCGCCCGGGCCCATGCCTGGCTGGCTGGACGTGACTTTGTTGGCCCCGACGACATTCAGGCGGTGGTTCACAATGTACTACGTCATCGCATTATTTTGTCGTATCAGGCTGAAGCACAGGGCATCACCACCAATCTGGTGCTCGACCGTATCGTCCAACAGGTGGCTGTGCCGTAGTTATATGATAAATAAGGCCCAAATGCTCACCGCGTTGCATAGTAACGGCGTTGAGCTGAGTACCACCGAATTGCTGCGCTACCGACAGCTGACTCATCTGCTAAACCTTAAGCCTGGTAAGGCTCACCGTGCAGCCTTATCCGGAGGGTACCTGAGCAAACATAAAGGGCGGGGCATGGAGTTTGACGAAGCCCGCCATTATCAGGCCGGCGACGATATACGTGCTATCGACTGGCGGGTAACCGCCCGCACCGGCAAAACTCATACAAAGATTTATCGTGAAGAACGCGAACGACCGGTTTTTATTCTTTGCGATTTGTCAGCCTCCATGCAGTTTGGTACCCAATTACTGCTAAAAAGTATCCAGGCAGCACACTTATCTGCTCTTATCGCCTGGTCGGCGGTACAGCGGGGCGATAAGCTGGGCGCCCTGCTCTTTACCGCCAATCAGCATCGTGAATGCAAGCCGATGTCTCGTAAACGTGCGGTACTGTCGCTTTGTCATGAACTCATGCAATTGCAAAACGATCAGCATGCTACAGAGCAACTATCAGCTATTGCGTTTAACGATGCCTGCGCCCGTGCCCGCCGATTGGTGCGGCCCGGGAGCCTGGTGTACATTATCTCCGACTTTGCCACTTTAGATACGGCAAGTGTTCAGCATCTGGCTCATCTGGGCCGCCATAGCGAAGTAAAGTCACTGATGATTACCGACCCTTTTGAGCATGCCCTGCCCCAGGTGGCTGGCCAGCGTCAGGTTAGTGTTACCGACGGCCAGCAACGACAAACCTGGTTACTGGGCGATACGCATCAGCAACAGCAATATCGCGAGAGCCGGGAAAAGTACCTGTTACACACCACACATTTGCTGCGCGACGCCGGTATTCACTGTCAACAGGTCAGTGCGGCCGCGCCTTTAGAAGAACAACTGGACGTGCAGGCTGGAACCAAACCATGAACGAACAACAACTTCTTGCACAACTAAAAGATATTCAGACTCCTGAGCCTGTTTCATTCTGGCCGCTGGCCTGGGGCTGGTGGGGAGTAATAGTGCTGACACTGTTGGCATTCACTGCCGCGATATGGTGGTGGCGCAAGCGACGCCGCTTTAATGCGCCGCGCCGCCAGGCCCTCAATGAACTTAAAAACATTTCAGTGGAAGCTGACAACTGGCCATCACAAATCAATCAGTTATTAAAACGTACCGCAATTAGCTACTTTCCGGCATCGACCCTGGCGGGACTTTATGGTCAGCGCTGGACCCAGTTTATGCTGATGCAGCTCAAGTCAGGGCAGCAGTCGCAGGCCGCCGATGAACTGGGCCATTTGCAAGCTATGCTGTATCAGCCTGTTAAACCCGACAAAAGCCAGTTTAGCCGATGCCAGCAGGTTGCTGCGCACTGGATTAAAAATGCTAAATTCAAAACTCAGCCCGACCCGGCCGGACTAAACGAGTCTGAGGTAAGCCATGTTTGAGTTTGCCTGGTGGTGGGTGCTGTTACTACTGCCGCTGCCCTTGCTGATGCGTTTACTTCCTGCCAGTGCTCCGGCTCAGGAGGCGGCTCTTCATATTCCGCAGGTTCTGGCCGGAGCCTCCACCACGTCTACACAGCGTCGCTCGCAGGCTTCGATAAAACTGATCTGGTTATGGCTGATATGGCTGCTGTTGGTGGTAGCGGCAGCCCGGCCTCAGTGGCTGGGCGAGCCGGTCAGTATTTCCAGCGAGGGGCGTGAAATGATGCTGGCGGTAGATTTATCCGGCAGTATGAAAATAGATGACATGACCGTGAGCGGGCGCCAGGTCAATCGCCTGCAAATGACGAAAGCGGTCCTGGCCGACTTTATCGAACGACGGGTTTCTGATCGTCTCGGGCTTATTTTATTTGCCGATACCGCTTACTTACAAGCGCCGCTAACCTTTGATCGTAAAACCGTCGCGCAATTGCTTGACGAATCAGTGATTGGCCTGGTGGGGGAACAAACGGCGATAGGTGACGCTATCGGTCTTGCGGTTAAACGTCTGGAAGCTCGTGAAAAAACAAATAAAGTATTGATTTTGTTGACCGACGGCCGTAATACCACTGGTAACATTACGCCTGAACAAGCAAAAGAGCTGGCGGTTGAAAGCGGTGTGACTGTTTACACCATTGGAGTGGGTGCGGATAAAATGGTCGTCGAAAACTTTTTTGGTCGCCGCCAGGTAAACCCATCGCGCGAGCTGGACGAGGATATGCTTACCGATATCGCCACCGCCACGGGTGGCAAATACTTTCGGGCCCGGGATGCCCAGGAGCTCGAACAGATATACAGCCGGCTGGATGAACTGGAGCCTATTGAGGGCGACTCGCAAAAGCTGCGGCCGCTGAGCGCATTGTATTATTATCCGCTGGCTCTGGCTTTACTGTTCAGTGTGCTGCCATTAGTCATTACTTTTTGGCAACACCGGCGCCCTCCCTTTCGGTCCACCTCGCAAGTAATAGAGCGATAATCAACATGGTCTGGCAAGAGTTTCATTTTTTAAGACCCTGGTGGCTCGCCACCCTCCCGGTTTTACTAGTAATCTGGTTTTTCTATCGCCGCTGGCGCGGACAGCAGTCCGGGTGGCACGGTGTGATAGCGCCGCACCTGTACCAGAAAATGGTGGGGGGCGGACAGGCTCGTCAAAAGTCTGGCATTTACCTGGTTCTCTTAGCGTGTTGGATACTGGTAAGCCTGGCGCTTGCCGGCCCCACCTGGCAACGTTTGCCCCAACCTGTCTATCAGGTTAAAGCCGGCCAGGTAGTGGTCATGGACATGTCGTTATCCATGCGCTCTACCGACGTATCTCCTGATCGGCTCACCCGCGCTAAATATAAGGCTATGGATTTAGTGCAGCGAATCAGTGACGGAGAGACCGGTCTGGTGGCTTACGCGGGTGATGCGTTTACCATCAGTCCTCTTACCGCCGATTATAAAAACCTGAACGCCCTGATCCCGAGTCTGAGCCCGGAAATTATGCCGGTAGCGGGCAGCGACCCGCTACTGGGTATCGAAAAAGCCAGTGAATTGCTTACCAATGCCGGCTATCGGCAAGGGCATATTTTCTGGATCACCGACGGTATCAGCCGGGAACAGCAGCAGGAATTACAGGGTTATCTTAGTACCCTGCCCTTTACGATAAACATCCTGGCCGTGGGCACCGAACAGGGCGCACCTATTAAGCAGGCGAGCGGAGAATTACTCAAAGATGGTCGCGGACAAATTGTGGTCCCCCGTTTACGTAAAGACGCCTTACAGACCCTCGCCAGCACCACCGGGGGGGCATTGGCGGTCATTTCGGCTTCCGAAACCGATATCCGAAGTCTGGCCGACAGTATTAGCCGGGATGAGCAGCAGCTCGCCGAAGAACAGCAAAACCAGTACAGTGGTGATCAGTGGCAGGAATTTGGCCCTTATCTGTTACTTCTCTGCCTGCCCCTGATGCTGCTGTTTTTCAGACGGGCCGCGGCTTTTTGCATCACCCTGATGTCTGTCTGTTTGTGGCTCCCGGACCCCGTTTATGCGCAAAGTACTCAGCCGGAACAAAATGAGGGCACTGATACCGCCCCCGCCCGGCAAGCGCTAAGCTGGCAGAGTCAGCTATTTGAGAACACCAACCAACAAGGCCAGAGCTTATATGAAGCGGGCGCTTATGAGCAGGCGGCGGAGCATTTTGAGGCACCGGGCTGGCAGGCCAGTGCCCATTATAAAGCGGGTAATTATGAGCAGGCGGCCTCCTTGTTTGGCCGACAGGACAGCGCTGATGCCGCGTACAATCAGGGCAATGCCCTGACTCAGCTTGGGGATTACGAGCAGGCGTTACAGGCTTACGACAAAGCCCTGGCCAAAAATCCGCAACATGCACAGGCGCTGCATAACAAAAATATTACTGAGAAATTGCTGAAGCAGCAACAGCAACAGCAACAGCAACAGCAACAGCAACAGCAACAGCAACAGCAACAGCAACAGCAACAGCAACAGCAACAGCAACAGCAACAGCAACAAAACAACGAAGGCCAGAGCCGCGAAGATCAGTCCGGCCAGAATTCTGGGCAGCAACCTCAATCTGGTGACCGCGGCCAGTCCCAACAAAATGCTCAGGAGCCTGCCGCTGACGGTTCGCAGGAATCCGGTCAGGAAGAAGGCGACGACCCGCAATCTGCGAAGCCCGACGAATCTGCCGCTTCCCAGGCCCAGGCTGAGTCAGCGGCCGGGGATAAGAAAGAGGCGTCAGATCAATCATCACAACCGCAAGCTTCTGGCGCCCCGACTCAAAAAGATAAGCGCGCCGATGAAACGGAAAATCCTGGCCGCCGGATAGCAGGCCAGGCTGAACTAAGCGATGCGGAAAAAGAAAATTTGCAGCGACTTGAGAACCTCAAAAAGCGCATCCCCGATGATCCGGCTTTTTTGCTGAAACGAAAAATGCAGCTTGAAGCCCAGCAGCGGCGTAACCGGCGTCCCCCATCCAACCGGAGTGAGTGGTAATGAAACAGTTGTACATATTAATAATGGGATTAGCACTTAGCCTGGCCAGCCACGCCAGCGTCACGAACGTGCGGGCCCAGATTGATAAAAACCCGGTAATGGTCGATGAAGCCATCCGCCTGTCGGTTATTGCTGCCGGAGACCCTTCCCGGGATGCTTTTGACAGTTCTGCACTGCTCAATGATTTTGTGGTGGGTCGTACCGCCATTAGTAACCGAACCAGCATTGTGAACGGGACCCGAAGTAAGACCACTACCTGGACTACCACCTTGTTCCCCCGTCAGGAAGGCCGTTTTACTATCCCCGCCTTTACCATCGAAGGCCAGCAAACCCAGCCTATTGAAGTTGAGGTCATTCCGGTGAGTCAGTCAGACAATGACAAGCCCGCCCGGGATTTCTATGTCACCACCGGGGTAGATACCAATGATGTTTACCTTAACCAGCAAATTCGCTACACGGTAAAATTGTACCTTGCTACCGATATCGAGCGCGGGAGTTTACAAGCACCCAAACTGGCTCAGGCACAAATCAGTCAGCTGGGCGATGATAAGCGCACTACCGAGATTGTGAACGGGCGTCGCTATCAGGTTATCGAGCGCAACTTTGCTGTGGTACCACAGCGTTCCGGCGAGTTTACCATTCAGGGGCCGGTGTTTACCGGTGAAGTCGTGGCCCCGAATACCAACCAGCGTTTTGGTTTTTTCAATCGTACTCAGACCATCAACCGGCTGGGGCCGGACATTACTTTAACAGTTAAGGCGCAACCTGATGATATTGACTTCCACTGGCTTCCCAGCGAATTTGTGGACATTCATGAAGAGTGGCCTGAACAGCAACAGTTTACGGTGGGCGAACCGGTTACCCGGACTATGACGCTTACTGCAATGGGCGTGGTGGAAGAACAACTCCCCGATTTCCCTAACCACTACCCTCCGGGCTTTAAGGTGTATCCGGATCAAAGCCAAACCGCAACGGTGGACAAAGACAACACTTTAATCGCACAACGGGTGGCCTCGGTGGCCATCATTCCCACTAAGGCGGGAAAATATGTTCTGCCTGAGATCACCGTGCCCTGGTTTAATGTATTAACCGGCGAAACCGAATACGCCACGCTAAACGCCCGAAGCATAGAGGTTGTGGCTGACACGGCCTCGGCACCGGCGCCCGTCAATACTCCTGCTGAGCCTTCACTACCGGCAGAACCTGATATCGAGGAGGCGCCGGTGCAGCCCACGTCACCGCAGTCCGGGGCCGGTATGCCCGGATATGCTATGTGGCTGTTGCTGGGGCTTTGGATTACCACTGTACTGCTACTGGCCGGCGTTATACTCTATTATCGTAAAAAACTAAGGCAACAACCCCCTGCCGCACCTCGTGTGGCTGGCCCAGCAACGCAAACCGAAGCCCAGGCCTATGCGCAGCTTGAAAGCGCACTCAATAGCGGTCAGGGCAGTCAGGTAGTTGCCGCGCTAAATCACTGGCTACGCCAGCTTGAAGGTGTTGAGCAGCCCCTTACCAGGCCAGCGGATAGTGTGCTTACTGCACCTTTACAGGCCCCGTTGGATGCGCTGCTGGGCAACTTGTATGGGCCGGCTTCGCATATGTGGGATGCTCAGCCACTACACAGCGCGATAGTGGCTGTTCGTCAGCAATATTTGCAACATCAACAAGTACAACGACAACCGTTGTCACCGCTCTATCAGCAATAATAAAAACGGTGACGCTAGATAACACCAGGGAGATCACATGCAAAAAAACATGTTTCGTTTAAGTGCGTTAGCATTGGCACTTAGCGGCTTAATGGCCTGCTCGCCAGCTTCGCAGGAAGCCAGCAGTAATAAAACCGCGAAGCCAGCCACCGAATCTGAGTCGCAGATGAGTGCTCAAAGTGAATCTGAGCGGCTTGAGGCTTTTTTTGAACGTACGTTTGAAGAAGATTTAAAGCGTTCACCAATGTCACAAAGTTACCTGGGCTACAAATGGGACTATGGTGAGTGGGATGATGTCAGTGAAGAAGCCAAAGAACAGCAAATGGCTATCTCTAAGAATCGTCTTGAAGAGCTTGACACCTTTGATGCCGAAAAACTTAACGAGCAGGAAAAGTTAAGTCTGAAACTGTACCGTTATGAACTTGAGCGGGCTCTGGAAAACGACGAATTCCGTCATCACACCTACGTTATTAATCAGTTCCGTGGGCCGCACACTATGGTCCCTAGCTTTTTAATCAATATTCACAATGTCAAAAGTGAAGAAGATGCTAAAGCCTACATCAGTCGTCTGGACAAAGTGGATACTTACTTCGGGCAGGTGATTGATCAGATGAAACTGCGCCAGGAAGCCGGCGTTTTTCCTCCGGCCTGGGCGTATCCGCAAATGATACAGGCATCACGTAATGTGATCTCTGGGGCGCCTTTTGACACCTCAGATACCCCCTCCACCTTATGGGAAGACATCGATGGTAAAATCCGCGCGCTGGACGTGGAAGACACCGTTAAGCAAAATCTGCTGGCCGAAGCAAAAGCCGCGCTGCTGACCTCGGTACGTCCTGCTTATGAAGAACTGATTGGCGAACTGGAATCCCAGGAAAAACTAAGCCCTGAAGGTGACGGTGTATGGCGGTTGCCAGAAGGAAAAGCCTGGTACGACAACCGTCTTAGCTGGTATACCACCACCGATCTCAGTGCCGATGAAGTACACCAGATTGGTCTGGACAATGTGGATCGTATTCATAATGAAATGAAAAAAATTATGAAGCAGGTTGAATTTGAAGGCAGCTTGCAGGAATTCTTCGAATTCATGCGAACCGACGACCAGTTCTACTACGACGATACTAAAGAAGGACGACAGCGCTACCTTACCGAAGCCAAGCAACATATCGATAAAATGCGTGACGCCCTGCCCGATTATTTTGGTTTAACTCCTGAAGCCGATATGGTGGTAAAGCGGGTTGAGGCTTTCCGTGAACAGTCTGCCGGCAAGGCGTTTTATCAAAGCCCGGCCCAGGATGGTTCGCGTCCGGGTATTTATTATGCCAACCTGTATGACATGAGCTCTATGCCTACCTATCAAATGGAAGCGCTGGCCTATCACGAAGGTATCCCCGGACACCATATGCAACGCGCTATCGCCCAGGAACTTGACGGCATTCCCATGTTCCAGAAGTTCTTAAGCGCCACCGCCTACACTGAAGGCTGGGGACTGTATAGCGAAGAGCTGGCCAAGGACATGGGCTTTTATGAAGATCCCTACTCGGACTTTGGCCGGCTGGCGATGGAATTATGGCGGGCCTGCCGGTTGGTTGTGGATACCGGCATCCATGCCAAGCAATGGTCACGTGAAGAAGCGGTAGAGTATCTGGTAGAAAATACCCCGAATCCTGAGTACGATGCGCAAAAAGCCATAGAGCGCTATATCGCACTGCCAGGCCAGGCGACAGCCTACATGATTGGCAAACTCAAAATTATGGAATTACGCGAGAAGGCGCAACAGGAATTGGGCGATAAGTTCAGTTTTCCTGAGTTTCATGATGAAATCCTGAAGGACGGTCCGGTATCTCTGGCGGTACTTACCGACAAAATTAACCGTTGGATTGAAAAAACCAAAGCGCAATAATTCGCTTCGGCTAACTTCATTCTCAATGTAGCAGACCCCGGCCTTGCGCCGGGGTTTTTGTTACCATTGTTTTTTCATTCCGGCCCCCGAATCAGCTATGCTCAACAAATACCTTCATCCAGCAGCCCAAAAAATGTTCACGTCGCGAAATAAAGTATCGGGCTCCCGGGTCCTATCTGACATGAAACAAAAACAAAAACGCTATGAAGCACTTGTGCATGCTTTTCACGCCGATATTTATCGATATGCTTATTATCTGGTTAAAGATAAAAGCGTGGCCGAAGATATCGCCCAGGAAACCTTTTTACGGGCCTGGCGTTCGCTGGATGCTTTAAAAGATGAAAAGGCAGCTAAGTCCTGGCTAATCACCATTGTACGCCGGGAAAATGCACGCCGATTCGAAAAAAAGCAGCTGGATATTGTGGAATATGATGAAGCCGCAATGGTCGATGAAACCTGTTTTGCTGAAAGTTCGGTTCACCAGAACGAGATCCATCGTTTACTGGCCGGATTGTCACTTGAGTACCGGGAGCCTTTAATTTTGCAGTTAATTTTTGGCTACAGCGGAGAGGAAATTGCTGCACAGCTTAACCTCAATAAAAATACCGTAATGACACGTTTGTTTCGTGCCCGTAATCAGCTTAAAGACACCTTGAGTAAGCAACCAGAAGTACGAGGTCACCGCAATGGATGAGTTAGAATTTCGGCGCCGAGTCTATGCAGACCCGGACACCATGGACGCAGAAGTGCTGAAGGCAGCAGAAGCCGATCCTGACAAACAGGCATTTCGCGAGCAGGTCAGGCACATGAATAATGAGCTGAAACAGGCGACCAAAGTGCCGGTCCCTGAGGATTTGGCACACAAACTGATTTGGCAACAAACCACCGCCGATTACAACAAGCAGCGTAAAACACAGCGCTGGTATATGGCCCTGGCTGCTTCTGTGGCGCTGGTTGTAGGTATTATGGGAACACTGTGGGTGGTACAACAGCCGCCAGGACTGGAGAATCAGGCATTGGCACATGTAACACATCTTGATAAAGAGCTGCCTCATAGCGCCTTACCGGTAGATATGGCCCAGATAAACGCCAAGCTCGCCAGCTTCGGCGGACGGATGATCGACTCTATTGGTGATATCCAGGTAGCGAACTTCTGTCATCTGCGCTCAGTGCGAAGTTTGCATCTGATTTTGAATACTGACCAGGGGCGTATGTCAGTTTTTGTTATCCCACCCGACAAAGGAGCTTCAATGCCGGATAACTTCAGCAATAATGAATTTCAGGGCACACGGTTTCAAATGCAGAAGGCCAGTATTGTGGTGGTGGGTGAGAAAGGCACTAATCTTTATCCTCTTACCCAGCAGGTGAGAAAAAGTATACAGTTTTCAGCCTGATAAGCTCTTTGAAGCCACTTCTTAAAGTGGCTTTTTTTGACCGTAAGTCAATATTTTGTAAATTTATTAGAGTTCAAATTGCCCCCATTCGTGGCGACTTACGTAAGTTCCTGTTAGCATGCCGAAAAAAATATGGAAGGATTTATGGCAACAGGTACTATGATTTCGTTAGGGCTTTACTTTGCAGCGATGCTTGGGATTGGTTTGTTTGCTTACCGACAAACCGATACCAATGTTGAAGGCTACATGTTGGGCGGACGTCAGTTAGGTCCCGCTGTAACCGCGCTTTCTGCCGGTGCTTCAGATATGAGTGGCTGGATGCTGATGGGTCTGCCGGGCGCAATGTATGTCTCAGGTCTGTCTGCAGGCTGGATTGCAATCGGTCTGGTTTTAGGGGCGCTGGCCAACTATCTGCTGGTAGCACCACGTCTGCGGGTTTATACCGAGCTGGCAAAAAACTCAATTACACTCCCTGATTACTTTGAAAATCGATTCGATGACAACAGCCGTCTTCTGCGTGTCATCGCATCGGTTGTCATCGTGATTTTCTTCACGCTGTATACCTCATCTGGTGTAGTTGCCGGTGGTAAACTGTTTGAGTCTTCTTTTGGTCTTAGCTATGAAACCGGGCTGTATGTTACTACCGCGGTAGTAGTTGCCTATACCTTAGTAGGTGGCTTTATGGCAGTAAGTATGACCGACTTTGTGCAAGGCTGTATTATATTTGTCGCGTTGGTTATGGTGCCTATCGTTACCATCATGGAGCTTGGCGGCATGAGCGAAGCCGTTCAGGCTGTTCGTGATATCGACCCTGATCTGCTAAGTCCTTTTGCTGATGCAAGCACTAAGCAGGATTTGACTGTGGTTGGGATTATTTCGCTATTAGCATGGGGGCTGGGTTACTTTGGTCAGCCTCACATCATCGTGCGGTTCATGGCTATTCGTAGTGTAAAGGATGTGCCTGCGGCGCGTAATATCGGTATGACCTGGATGGTGGTTTCTATCATTGGTGCATTGATTACCGGTCTGTTCGGTCTGGCCTATGTTACCGCTCAGCAAGGGGTGCAAATTGACCCTGAAACGATCTTTATTTACTTGTCTCAGATTCTGTTCCATCCACTGATTGGTGGTTTCCTGCTGGCAGCCATTCTGGCGGCTATCATGAGTACCATTTCATCGCAGCTGTTGGTAACGTCAAGCTCCCTGACCAGTGACTTTTATCAGGCCTTCGTGCGTCGTGATGCTTCAGACACTGAGCTGGTTATCGCTGGCCGGTTATCGGTAGTGGTCGTTGCGGCGGTAGCAATCTATCTGGCCTATGATCGTGACAGCACCATTCTGACGCTGGTAAGTAACGCCTGGGCAGGCTTTGGTGCTGCATTTGGTCCGCTGGTTCTGTTCAGCCTGTTTAAACGCAGCATGACCCGCCGCGCCGCATTAGGTGGTATGGTAGTTGGTGCATTAACGGTACTGTTCTGGATTTACGCGCCATTCCAGATTGATGGTAAGCCGCTAAGTGCCTGGATGTATGAAATTGTGCCTGGCTTCGTGCTGGCCAGTATTACCATCATGGTACTGTCGAAGTTTGGTAAGCCACGTGAAGGCGTGGAAGCAACCTTTGATGCGTTCCAGAAAAAGATGGACGAAGAACTTCGCTAAGAAGTCCTGAGTTTTGTAAAAAGCCACTTCACCTGAAGTGGCTTTTTTATTGCGCCATTGCTATTGGGCCATGGCCGTATTCAGCCCCCTCCCTGCTCAGGATCCACAGGTATACTTTCATTATTCTGACCCGGTTTTTTTCATCTGTGCATCTTTATTGCATTACAGAATACACAGATACAACTAACCTTAGTGTGGTTGCGTGGTTTTTCGTACAAATTAACCCATAAGCATGCTAAGCCTTACTTACTGGCATAAAAGTGCTATTTCGTATAGCTAAATCGCATAGCACTTTATGATCTAAATATGCTAGTGTTCTATACATATAATCGTTTCGTATATAACCTTAACTATCGGACTCGACAATGACTTCAGAAATACCGTCTATTACGCATTTGAAACAACTCGAAGCCGAGAGCATCCATATCTTTCGCGAGGTCGCCGCAGAGTTTGACAACCCTGTGATGCTGTACTCTGTAGGTAAGGATTCTTCGGTTTTACTGCATCTGGCTCGCAAAGCATTTGCTCCGGGTAAAATTCCTTTTCCTTTGCTGCACGTCGATACCACCTGGAAATTCCAGGAAATGATTGAATTTCGTGACCAGCAGGCTAAGAAATACGGTTTCGATTTGTTGGTTCACAAGAATCCAGAAGGCATTGCTCAGGGCGTAGGACCATTTTCCCACGGCAGCTCTGTACATACTGATGTGATGAAAACTCAGGCGCTGAAACAGGCGTTGAACGAACACAAGTTCGATGCTGCCTTTGGTGGTGCCCGTCGTGACGAAGAAAAGTCTCGTGCAAAAGAGCGAGTGTATTCGTTCCGCGACAGTAATCATCGCTGGGATCCAAAAAATCAGCGTCCAGAGTTATGGAATATCTATAATTCAAAAGTTAACAAAGGCGAAAGCATTCGTGTGTTCCCGATGTCAAACTGGACTGAGCTGGATATCTGGCAATACATCTATCTTGAAAACATCGATATCCCTTCACTGTACCTGGCTAAACCGCGCCCTGTTGTAGAACGCGACGGTGTGCTGATTATGGTTGATGATGACAGAATGCCACTGGAGCCAGGCGAAGAGCCGCAAATGCGTTCAGTACGTTTTCGTACCTTAGGCTGCTACCCACTCACCGGTGCGGTAGAGTCAGAAGCCGCGACCTTACCTGAAGTTATTCAGGAGATGTTGCTGACCAAGACCTCAGAGCGCCAGGGTCGGGTCATTGACCACGACAGCGCCGGGTCGATGGAAAAGAAAAAAATGGAAGGATACTTCTAACATGGCTACCGATATTGTCTGGCATCAACACGAGGTCACCAAACAGACCCGTAGTCAGCAGCTGGGTCAGCAGCCTCGGGTTATCTGGCTTACCGGCTTAAGCGGCTCAGGTAAGTCTACCCTGGCGAATTTGCTGGAAAAGAAGCTGGTTGACAACAAGCGCTATACCTATTTGCTGGATGGCGATAATGTCCGTCACGGCCTGTGCGGTGATCTGGGCTTTGCGGATAAAGATCGGGTCGAGAATATCCGGCGTGTGAGTGAGGTCGCCAGGCTGTTTGTAGATGCTGGCAGCATTGTGATCACCGCCTTTATCTCGCCCTTCCAGACAGACCGAGACTATTGTCGAAAATTGCTTGATGACAACGAATTTGTCGAGGTGTTTGTAGACACGCCATTGGAGGTTTGCGAGCAACGTGATCCCAAAGGGCTGTACAAAAAAGCCCGTAACGGTGAAATCAAGCATTTCACTGGTATTGACTCTACGTATGAAGCGCCTGTGAACCCTGAAGTACACCTGGAATATCAGGATGAAAGTGCTGAAGACACCGCAGAGCGGTTGTATCATTTATTAGTAGATAAAGGACTTGTGTAATGGCCTTACCTGACCCTTTAGCAGAACAGGTTCTGCGTATCGCCCGCCAGGCCGGCGATGAAATCATGGCAATCTACGACAAAGATTTCACCATTTATGAAAAACAGGATACCAGTCCGTTAACAGAAGCTGATTTAGCCGCCCACAAAACCATTGTGGCAGAGCTGGAGCAAGTGTCTGACTTACCCATCTTGTCAGAAGAATCGGCCGATATCAGCTGGGAAGAACGCCAGTCCTGGCAACGTTACTGGCTGGTAGACCCGCTGGACGGCACCAAAGAGTTCATCAAAAAGAATGGTGAATTTACCGTCAACATTGCTCTGATTGATAATGGTAAGCCGGTATTAGGCGTGGTATACGCGCCCGCCAAAGATACCAGTTATATTGGCGTGGTTGGTAAAGGTGCCTGGCAGATTGATGAACAAGGCCAGTCAGCGATTTCGGCGCAACCACATCGCGCAGGTGATACCTGGAAAGTGGTAGGCAGTCGATCGCACCAAAGCCCGGAAATCCAGCAGTTACTGGCCCAACTAGACGGTGAGACAGAACTGGTCGCCATGGGCAGCTCGTTGAAGCTGTGTCTGGTCGCCACAGGTGAAGCTCATCTGTATCCCCGTCTTGGCCCCACCTCAGAGTGGGATACCGGCGCTGCCCATGCGGTGGCAGTAGCCGCCGGTGCCACCGTTACGGTACTGAATCCGGAAGACCCATTGAATAAAAACGCTGAGCCTCTTTCTTACAATCAGAAAGAGTCTGTGTTGAACCCCTTTTTCCTAGTGAGCGCATAAGCATGAATAGCGAAAACAGTTTATTGAAAGAAGACGTTCTGGCTTATCTGGAACAACATGAAAAGAAAGATTTATTACGCTTTTTAACGTGTGGCAGTGTCGATGACGGCAAAAGCACCTTAATTGGCCGGTTGCTGCACGACTCCAAAATGATTTATGAAGATCAGCTGGCGGCAGTAACCAAAGACAGCAAGAAAATGGGCACCACCGGTGAAAAAGTGGATTTGGCCCTGCTGGTAGACGGCTTACAATCAGAACGTGAGCAAGGCATCACCATCGATGTCGCGTACCGCTATTTTTCTACCGACAAACGTAAGTTTATCATTGCGGATACACCGGGACATGAACAGTACACCCGTAACATGGTTACCGGTGCTTCTACCTGTGACCTGGCTATCCTGATGGTTGACGCCCGCGCCGGGGTTAAAACCCAGACCAAACGTCATTCATTTCTGGCCAGCCTGCTGGGCATTAAGCATGTTATCGTAGCCATCAACAAAATGGATCTGATTGGCTTTAGCGAAGAAAAATACGAAGATATTAAGCAACAATATCTCGACTTCGCCGCCGATTTGAACATTCCTGATATTCGCTTTATTCCGATTTCGGCGCTTGATGGCGACAACATTGTCAATAAAAGCGAAAATACTCCCTGGTTTGATGGCACACCGCTTATGGAACTGCTGGAAACCATTGAAGTGGGTAAGTATGTGAATGCCGATGACTTCCGTTTCCCGGTTCAATATGTCAATCGTCCCAACCTCGACTTTCGTGGTTTTGCCGGTACCGTGGTGTCTGGCCAGGTGCAGCCTGGTGATGAAGTCACCGCCCTGCCCTCGATGAAGACCTCTAAAGTAAAATCCGTGGTCACCTTTGAAGGTGAACAGGAGCGGGCGTATACCCCGCAGGCCGTAACCCTGACCCTGGAAGATGAGATTGATATCTCTCGTGGCGACATGATTGTCAAAACCGGCAATCTGCCGTTGTCTTCCTCGCAGTTTAAAGCCCATTTGGTATGGATGGCAGAAGAGCCAATGATGCCTAATAAGCAGTATAGCTTTAAGTTTGCCACTAAGATGACGACAGGTGCGGTTGCTGAAGTTGAGTATCAGATTGATGTGAATACGCTGGAGCATAAAGGCGCAGCGCATCTGAATCTGAACGAAATTGGTGTGGTTGACCTGAAGTTTACCCAGGAAATTGCCTGCGACTCGTATGACCGCAATCCAGGCACAGGGTCGTTTGTAGTGATTGATCGCATGACCAACGGTACCGTAGGTGCAGGTATGATCATTGATGAACTGGCCGCTGATAAACAGCATCAGTCTCCGGACTTTTCTGAATTCGAGCTTGAATTTAATGAGCTGGTACGTAAGCACTTCCCCCATTGGAATGCACTTGATATCAGCAAGCTGTAAATTCAGGTTCTGACAATATGGATGTGAATCAAATAATAGTGCTGGGGGCTTTCTTCAGCACTATTTTTGCGCTGGTGTTTAGTCACCAGCGACCCTCAACAATTTTTGCCCTGGCCATGCTGGGGCTGCTTGTTATGCAACAGGTCAGTTTTGACGATATCCTGCAAAACCTGACCAACAAAGGACTCATTACCCTGGTGTTGCTGCTTATTGTCAGCAGTGCCATTGATAAAACCGCACTTATAAAACGGCTAGGACGTAAACTGGTTACCGCAAGTTTTACGGCCTCGTACTGGCGTTTATTTGGTCTGACTTTTTTCTCATCGGCATTATTAAACAACACGGCCATTGTGGCCAGTTTGATAGGACCGGTAAAACAAAACCAGTATCATCCGGCGTCCAGACTCCTCATTCCACTATCTTATGCCGCAATTCTGGGTGGGACGGTGACCCTGATTGGCACCTCAACCAACCTGATTGTGGATAGTTTTTTACAGGAACACGGACATCCGGGCTTTGCCTTCTGGGACTTTACCCTGTTTGGGTTGGTGGCCGGACTGAGTTGCGGACTGCTGATGTTTTTTATCAGCCCCATGCTGCCTAATATTGCCAATAAGGAAACCGATTACCGGGCTTATACGGTCGAAGCGGAAGTAGAAGCCGGCTCAGAGCTGATTGGCAAAACGGTGGAAGAAAATCACTTACGAAATTTGCCGGAATTGTTTCTGGTCGAGATTATTCGTGATGGTCAGCTCATTACCCCGGTCTCCCCTGACCTGGTAATACTGGATCGGGACAAACTGATTTTTTCCGGCAATGTGCAAAAACTGGATAGCCTGAGCCATATTAAAGGCCTGACCACCTTTGCCGAGGCAGATGGTTTGTTGCGAGAAAACCTGACCGAGGTCATCATCGCTAACCGGGCGCAGGTGATTGGACAGTCCATCAAAGCCCTTGGCTTTCGGGCCTTGTTTGATGCCGCTGTCGTGGCTATCCGCCGTGATGGGGAACAATTGTCAGGTAAACTGGGCGAGATAAAACTGCAGGCGGGGGACTTTCTACTGCTAGCCGCCGGGCCTGATTTTCAATCCCGACAAAATCTATCCAAGAATTTCTTTATTTTGTCAGAACAAAAAATCAATCGTCCCTTAGGCGGTCGGCAGGAATGGATTACCCTGGGCGGATTTTTGACCGTAGTAGCCCTGTCAGCAGCCGATATAGTGCCGCTGGCCATTGGGTTGTTGTTTTTTGCTGCGGTGCTCATCGGCGCGCAGGTTACCTCTAATGGCGAGGTAAAGCGCAATATGCCGCTGAATCTGATTGTGGTAATTGTAGGTGCATTGAGCCTGGCTACCGCACTGGAAAACTCTGGTGTCATAAAGCTATCAACCCAGATGCTTATCCCCTACCTGTCGGATACCGACTGGTTTGTGGCTCTGATTGTGGTTTATATCACTACTCTGGTGCTGACCGAGTTTGTAACCAATAATGCTGCCGCCGCACTGATGTTTCCCTTTGCGTATGGCCTGGTGGGCATTATTGAAGCCCCATTGATGCCCTTTGCTCTGGCAGTGGCTTTTGCCGCTAGCGCCAGTTTTATCTCACCCTATGGTTACCAGACCAACCTACTGGTCTTTAATGCCACGAACTACCGGTTTAGTCATTTTATTAAATGCGGGCTGCCCATCTCAGTATTGTACTCCACGATTGTACTGCTGATGCTCAATGCCTATTATTTTTAGGTCTTAATCCAGGTTGCTGGTGTTGTGTTCACAACTAAAAAGGGCGCTGTCATCAGCGCCCTTTTTAGTTGTAGTCTTCAGATAATTTCAAAAGTGCTATCGGAACAACACCTTTTCCTTGTTAAACCAATACACACAAAAGCCGAGTAGCGCAGCGGCAATGATGGCGGTTGAGCCAAAAATAGCAATTAGCTGGAAGTAATCCATGGTGCCTTTAATCAGCTCTTTCATGGCCAGCGCCACATTGGTTAGTGGCACCCACGCCCAGGCCCCTTTTAGCTCTATACCAGGCAACATCGCCAGTATAATAGGGACAATGATGACCATCACCAGCGGCCCCATGTAGCCTTGGGCTTCTTTAAAGGTTTTGGCATAAATCGACAAACTAAGCAGTACCGCTGAAAATATCGCGACCACCGGGATCAGCATCAAAAAAATCAGTAAAAAATCGACAATTCCAATGGCGCCCATGAATTCGGAAATCGCTTCAATCGCCAGGCTTTGACCTACCAGTATGCCCCAAATGGCCATACTGAGCACCGTCACCAACGAGGTGGTGACGCCCGCGGTAGCTATGGTAAAGAACTTTCCTAAGACCAGCTTGTGTCGATCGATAGGTGAAATCAGTAAGGTTTCCAATGTACCCCGCTCTTTCTCACCGGCGCCCAGATCAGCGGCCGGTATCATTCCGCCTTGCAGACACAAAATAAACACAATATAGGCCACCATACCGCCGACAATCTCCCCCATATTTTCGCGTTTATCGGCAACGTTCACCTCGGTCAGAACAATAGGCTCCAGTAATTTTTGCTGTTGCGCATCGTCAACCTGTAGCAGGGCAAACGCCTGCTGCTGAGATGATTGCGCAATGGGCTCAATCAAAGCATTTAAACGCTGTTTGATGGCATTAAAGCCCGCCCCGTTGTAATACAGCTGCAACTCATTGTTGCCACCTTCTAAGGGCTGGCTGTTGTAGTTATCGGGTATCTCCAGCACAAAATCGACATTTTCGGCTTTCACCCAGTCTTTAATGTTCTGGCCGGCCGGTAATTCCACCCGCTCCAGGCCTGACTCAGCTAATAGCGCTTCATCAATAGCCGGTGCATTCTGGGCATTTTGTACCGCGTAAGTCAGGGTTTTGGTTTGCGCTTCTTCGGTGGCCTTACTGGTAAAATACACCACCCCGCCAAAAATCACCGGAAAGATAAGCAGCGGCAACAGAATCATAAAAAACATGGTTTTTTTATCTCTGATGACTTCTTTGAGCTCTTTTAAGTACACCATCCACATTAGTGTTTACTCCCTTCAATAACCGATAAAAACGACTGATTTAATGACCCGGGAACCAGGGCCTCGAACTCCTGCAAGGTACCATCAAAGCCGGTTTTGCCATGACTTATCACCGTCACCCTATCGCAAAGTTCAGAGACTTCCTGCAAGTGGTGCGTGGAAAAAATAACCGGGATACCGTTATCTTTAAGACGCTTAATAAAATCAAGCACGGTCTGAGCCGCCATAATATCCAGCCCCGTGGTAGGTTCATCCAGCACCACTAGTTCAGGATCATGAATAACCGCACGGGCAATGGCGGTTTTTTGCTTCATGCCGGTAGAGTAGTTATCACATTTTCTGTCTAAAAAGGTTTCAAGCTCAAGCAAACTTGCCAGCTCATCAATTTTGGTATTGATATCGGCTTTGCTCATACCATGCAACTGACCGAAGTACGCGATATTCTCTCGACCCGTGAGGCGCCCGTACAACCCGGTTGCGCCGGATAGGAAACCTATCGATTTACGAGCCACCAGGGGCGTGGTAACGACACTACGCCCCCCTATTTTGATATCACCGGCGTCGGGTTTTAAGGCGGTGGACAACAGCCGTAACGTGGTGGTTTTACCGGCACCATTAGGGCCTAACAGGCCTAGCACCTGACCACTGTCACAATGTAGCGAGACATCCTGAACCGAATGGAAAAACTTGCCTTTAAGACGGGGATCTTTTTGTTCCTGCTCGCTCAGCTTTTTGGGGTTTTCCACCGCGAACTTTTTTGCCAGTCCGGTAATCTCAATCATTTCCGATTTCCTGTTTTTTGTTATTTTTCCCTTTGTGCACTGTATCTTATCCTTTTTTGTGGATCATAAAAAAAATGCTTCAGAATGTTTCGGTACAGTTCACATGCGTTAAAAAAACGGTATGCTACGTTTTTATGGACCTTCCAGATAACAACATTAATAAGGACTTTTATGCACTCGGTTACCAACCCCTTTCAGGCCTGTAACGATATATTCTACCGGCCTAATGGTGTATTTCACGCTTTGGCGACACGGAACAACTGGTCCTGGCTGCCCTTTGTGTTAGTCATCGTGGCCTCAGTATTGCCTGGTTACCTGTACTTTTCCTCGGTGGACTTCAGTTACTATGTGAACCTGCTTGCCTCTACCATGGGGGATGTCAGTCCGGCCGAGATTGAACAGTTTCGACAAAATCAGCAACAAAGTTTTTATGTGATCATTGGTCTGGTTGGTCCGCTTATAGGTTTGCCTCTTTATTATCTGCTTATCGCGCTGTATTTACACCTGGCCACAAAGTCAGATGAGCAAAATGTGCAAGGCTTCACCGACTGGTATGGTTTTACCTGGTGGATCAGCATGCCTTTACTGCTCTCTTCACTGGTGTCGGTGCTCCTGATTGCCATCAGCAGCGATCCCCAGATGTCACCAGCAATTATGCAGCCTTTATCGCTGGCTTATCTGTTTAGTGTGCCGCTGTCTTCTGACTGGAACGGCCTGGCAGGTGCAATGTCCCTCATCATGCTGTGGACTATCTATCTGACCACGGTTGGCATTTCGCAATGGACCAGCTTTTCAACAAAAAAATCAGCGGTGATAGCTGCTGCGCCTTATGTACTTATTTATGGGGTCTGGGCCCTGATTACGCTATTAACTTAATCGGAGGTCAGTGGGAGTTGAGATGTGGCGCCTTTGTCTTTAGGCAAAGGCCGGAAGTAATCTGCATTTTGATAAAATTGCTCAGTTTGCCCGGCCCACCAGCCGGGGACCCCCAGTAACGGCAAAGGCGGCATCAGACGCGGTGGAGTGAAATCATCCAACTGCCGGATTCGCCTTAGCAGTGCCTGATCCAGGTGCCGGGTTTGGTCAAAGGCACGCCACCGGGCAAAGTCCTCATCTACTGCCACTGCCAGCCACTTGCCCGTCAGCCCAATAAACGGGTTTAACATCATTTCCAGATTTGCATGACCAAACACAAAAGCAACAATCTGTTGTTGCCAGCTGTCACGCAGCCAGCTATCACGTTGATAATACAGCGCTTCCAGCCATTGGTGGGAGGCCAGTTGCTGAAGCAGCTCATTGGCCTGCTGCAGATACTGTCGCGGAACTGCCAGAATGACGCCACATTCGTCAAAATGCGTCACATGATTGCGTCTTTTGGTGCGCGGATGAACGCCATGCTCCCGGATGTCCTGTACATGCAGCCTATTTAAATATTGTTTGGTAAGCGGGAACTGCAACCAGATACATGCATTAAACAAATCATGCCAACTGTCTTCACGGGTCGGGATACAGTTATCCTCAGCAATAACCTCTTCATAGTAACGGGCCTCACTATCATCCAGCTGACCCTGATCCACAAACTCTGGTCCCCGCCAGGTCCCGCCAAACCTTTGGTCGCCAATATGATTGAGCTGCGCTGCACGCGGAAAAGCAGTGAGTCCGGCAAGACCCAGTTCGGTGAGAACCTGCTTCACAGGTTGGGCAAAGGAGGCTAAAGGCAAGTCGCCTTGCCAGAGAGGTTCGGTTGATTTCATAAAGGAGTATTGGTTCGCTGTACTTGTTTCTCTATACTGAGCGGTATTGTAGACAATCAGAGACTAACAATGAAAAGAATTCTCTTCCCTTTACTCGTCCCGGCGCTCCTGGGGGCAGCCGGATGTTCAGAGCCTCAAACCCAACAGACTTCGCCACAGGAACAGACCAAACAGCAGGCACCTTCAAACTTTGATGAAGTGTATGCCTCCATCACCGCCGAGAAAATCAAAACACCCTTAAAAACATTATCCTCGGATGAGTTTGAAGGACGTCTACCCACCACCGCCGGCGAACAGAAAACCCTCGACTTTTTGGTGAAATCTTTCAAAGAAGCGGGTTTTGAGCCCGGTAATCAGGGCAGCTTTTTACAAAAAGTAGAACTGATGGAAATCACCGCGAATCCTGACATGCAGATGCAGATTGGTGAAAACACGTTTCGCTATAAAGAAGACATGGTGGCCTCATCAAAGCGTGAACAAAAGCAGGTTTCGCTGACTGACTCACCATTGGTATTTGTCGGCTATGGCGTTAATGCGCCGGAATACGACTGGAACGATTACGAAGGCCTGGATGTTGAAGGCAAGACCGTGGTGATTCTGGTCAACGATCCTGGCTTTGAAAGTCCTGAAGGTGAAAAGTTTCAGGGCAAAACCATGACCTATTATGGCCGCTGGAGCTACAAATATGAAGAAGCCAGTCGTCAGGGCGCGGCGGGCGCTCTGATTGTACATGAAAGCGCGCCGGCTTCTTACCCCTGGTCTGTGGTAGCCAATAGCTGGAGTGGTCCGCAGTATGGACTGGTAAGCAAAGATAAAGGCGCCAGCCGGGTAGCTATGGAAGGCTGGCTAACGCTGGCAGCTGCCAAAAAAGTGTTTGCTGATGCGGGGTTGGATTTTGCTAAACAAAAGCAACAGGCCTTACAAGGACCTCATAACCAGGCGCTGGATTTGACCGCCTCGGTAACCGTGGAAAACACTTTCAATAAATCCGAAAGCTATAATGTGATTGCTACTCTGCCTGGTAGCAAAATGCCGGATGAACATATTATTTATTCAGCCCACTGGGATCACCTGGGCAAAGACGATGCGCTGAAAGGCGACAAAATTTACAATGGTGCCCATGACAATGCTACTGGCGCCGCAGCCAGCCTGATTATGGCTGAAGCCTTGGGTAACCTGAATCCACGACCCGATCGTTCTATCAGCTTTTTGGTTGTAACTGCTGAAGAACAAGGGTTGCTTGGCTCTAAGTATTACGCCGACCATCCGGTAATTCCTTTGGAAAAAACCGTGGCCAATATCAATATGGATGCGATGAATGTGCTGGGTAAAACCAAAGACGTTGCCGTTGTTGGTCAGGGTAAGTCAGAACTGGAAAATTATCTTAAAACCGCGGCTGAGCGCCAGGATCGGTATCTGACCGGCGAAGACAAGCCTGAAGCGGGTTATTATTATCGTTCAGACCATTTCAGCTTTGCCAAACAAGGTGTGCCGGCGTTGTATGCTGAAGGCGGAAGCGAACCTATTGATGAGCAAACGGCCAAATATCGTAAACGCATGAACGTGATTGTGACGGGGTGTTATCATCAGGTTTGTGATGAATATCGTGACGACTGGGATTTAAGCGGCATTGCTCAGGACACAAAGTTGTTGTTCGATGTGGGCGTGGCTGTTGCTAACGCCGACGAATGGCCACAGTGGAATGAGCAAAGCGAATTTCAGCGCCCTTAATAATCTCGTGAATAAATGAGCATGCCCCATCCTGCTCATTAGCATTTCGATGCCCACGCCACCTTTACGGTGGCGTTTTTATTGTTAACGCAACGACAAACATTTGCTATCAGCAGGTTAAATATGCAGTTTCTTTTTCTGTCACTCAGATTGTAGTTGCATTTTTTTCACAGGCTGGCACATTCAATAGAACGCGGTCGCAGCATACTCATAATAATACGTCCCTCCGCCTTTTTGCTTTGTAAAAGCCCGACAGAAAAACTAAATTCTAATTTCAACATGTGATAAGAGAGAGCCCGTTTTATGTGTGGTATTTTCGGTATCCTGGATATTAAAACCGATGTGTCTGAACTCAGAACTCAAGCACTGGATCTTGCAAAACTGCTACGTCATCGTGGTCCTGACTGGTCTGGGGTCTGGAATAATGACAATACCATCTTGTGCCACGAGCGACTGTCTATTGTCGATGTAGACACTGGCGCCCAGCCCTTATTCAGCGAAAACGAAGCACAGGTGCTGGCGGTAAACGGTGAAATTTACAATCACAAGCAGCTGGCCAGCGAATTAGGCGATACGGATTACACCTTCAAAACACGCTCTGATTGCGAAGTCATACTGCCGCTGTTTAAGCAACACGGTCCGGGCTTTATTGACCAGTTACAGGGCATGTTTGCCTTCGTGTTGTACGACAATGAACAGGACGCCTATCTGATTGCCCGCGACCATATGGGCATTATTCCGCTATACACCGGCTATGATGAGCACGGCAATTTTTATGTTGCCTCTGAGATGAAAGCTCTGGCCCCTATTTGCAAAACCATCAGCGAGTTTCCCCCAGGTCACTACCTGTGGAGCAAGGATGGTAAGCTGACACATTATTATCAGCGCGACTGGATGGACTTTGCCAATGTGGAAAACAACAGCACAGATCTGGCTGAGTTAAAAACCGCATTTGAAAAATCGGTAAAATCCCATCTTATGTCTGATGTTCCTTACGCCGTGCTGCTGTCGGGCGGGCTCGACTCTTCTTTGGTTTCGGCGGTAGCTGCGAAATATGTGGCAAAGCGGGTTGAGGATGAAGACCAGAGCGATGCCTGGTGGCCTCGATTACATAGCTTTGCGGTAGGGTTAAAAGATGCTCCGGATCTGGTGGCCGCTAAAAAAGTCGCCGATATGATTGGCACCGTTCACCACGAGGTGAATTTTACCGTACAGGAAGGACTGGACGCCATTCGTGATGTTATCTATAAGCTGGAAACGTATGATGTCACCACCATCCGGGCGGCGACCCCAATGTACCTGATGAGTCGTCAGATTAAAGCCATGGGCATCAAGATGGTGTTGTCCGGCGAAGGGGCAGACGAAATCTTTGGCGGATACCTGTATTTCCACAAAGCGCCTAACGCGAAAGAATTCCACGAAGAAACCGTACGTAAGCTTGAACGCCTGCACATGTTCGACTGTGCCCGCGCTAACAAAGCTACCAGCGCCTGGGGCGTAGAGGCCCGGGTACCGTTTTTAGACAAATCGTTTATTGATGTGGCCATGCGCCTGAACCCCAAAGACAAAATGTGTCTGGATGGTCGTATGGAAAAATGGATTTTGCGCAAAGCCTTTGATGATGGCAGTACGTTGCCAGAAGAAGTTTTGTGGCGCCAGAAAGAGCAGTTTGGTGATGGCGTGGGTTATTCATGGATTGACTCACTGCGCGAATACGTGGAGCAGGAAGTAAGTGACCAGCAGCTGGCCACAGCCGAGTTCCGCTTTCCGGTTAACACCCCCGATACCAAAGAAGGCTACTTTTACCGGACTATCTTTGAAGGATATTTTCCCCAGGAAAGTGCGGCGCGATGTGTACCAGGGGGCAAATCGATCGCCTGTAGTACCGCCGAAGCGCTGGAATGGGATGAAAGCTTTAAAAACAACGCCGATCCGTCAGGCCGTTCGATGAAAGGCGTACACTCCTCTACCAACAATTAATATCAGGGCCGAAGTACTACGTATTCGCTGACCCTGCTTCTGTGCTAACCTGAAAGCTCGCTTTACGCGGGCTTTTTTTACATCCCAAAAACATTAACTTTGCAATTTATCACCCATAATTTGTAGTTATGGAATGATCCCACTGCCTCGCTAGAGGCTATTAATTGCGAGATCAATAAAAAAGGGTTGCTTTTGGAAACCCATTGGCAATTTTAAAAGGAAACGTATGCTTAAACAGGCGACACTATCTTTAGCCATTGCAATGGCTTTTTCCCAGAACGGGTTTGCGGCAACGGATGCAAACTATAATACAAAAACAGAAACAGTTACTTCTGTAAACGCGCCCGAACTGAAAAATGCTTTGACTTATCAGTCTGATATTGTTGTAAACGACACCGCATTTCGGTTTAAATCGGCGCAGCAGGATCGATTTGGTACTACCTACACTTACACTTCGACCAGTAATGCTAATTCATTACTACTACGTGAGCGCGGCGCAAATATCAGTGCCACGTTGATTGATAACGGTGTTCCGAAGACGTTAAGTGTCAACAAGCAATCAGCAACCTTAACCCAATACAAATTAAAAACCAGTGGCAAAGAAGCGGTGGTGCCTATGGTTACCGCGCGTTCGGCGGCGGCGCAGTGGTCTGAACTTCGTCCACAGGGTAAACGAAGTGTCAGCCTGACCGCAGATGGTGGCTTTGAGATGCCCGATGATACCGGCGTGGCGTTCTTTATCTCAGCGGCGACCTTTGTGGAAGCCGAAGCGGCAGCTGCGGATACGGATACAGATACCAGCCCGCTGGCTATTCTGCCACAGGATATTGAAATATTTAATGATGTCCTGGGTGAAGCAGACGTTGACGGTTTTTCTATTTCAGCCACGAACTTCTATTTGATGGAAAATGACGAAGGCGAGTTTTTTGCCGACGACGATGCCATGGCTAAGGCTGAATTTGGAGCCGGCGAATCCGATTTTATCAATACTGTGCATCTGAGCGATTTTGACGATGGTCAGTTCACCCGCTCAAGCTCACTGCAGATCACCAATGCGGATGAAGCCGAAGCTGAACAGTTTTTGTTTTTCATTAAAGAATCGCATTTGCGGTATACCCCGTTCAGTAATACTAATCTGACCCACGCCCTGGGCCACAACCTGGCACTTAACCATGAACGCAGCTCACTGAGTGAAGCCGTTCCGGGTGCTCTGCCCTATGCCTTTGTTGAAGAAGACGAAGTAGCGACCATCATGGCTTCATACAGTAATCCTGAAGCCATTCGGGTGGCTCGTTTCTCCGATCCGTCTGAGACGGTGGATGGAGTGACGATTGGTGTGGAAAGTGGTGACACCACGGCAGACAATGCCCAGTTTTTACGCAAAGCTGGTCCGATACTGGCCAACTCCACCAACCTTAAAAGCAGTTCTACGCTGGATATTACCGACTCGTCCGTTACGCTTAACTGGGAGCCGTTAGAAGGCACCATCGAGCAGGACGTTATTCAAACCAGCTACAACTGTAACTTGTACCGGTCTGATTTATCAGGCTACAACATTGAACGCAATGTGCCGTTTGATGGTGATACCAACACCTCGAGTCTGACGCTGGATGCGCAAACCAATGGGTGTCTGGTGGTAATTAACTGGGTAGATTTTGATGATAATCCGCTGCCTGTCGTTCGGGTGATGCAAGAGTACGACTCCGCCTCGCCGATGCATGTGGATAACGTCAATATCTCTACTGAGCCCGGGGCGACCAGTACTGCTTCAATCTATGTTGAAGATGCCAGTGTGGATAACAGTGACCTGAATCTGTTTATCACCAAACTGGTAGGCGTACAGTATGCCAATATCGCTTATGATGATACTGAAGCTGCGGCCGATATTCGTAAGTTTATGACCGCCGAGATAACCGGCTCTGGCAACGAGCGTACTTTAAGCGTAACCATCGACGATGATTATCGTGAAGCACTGGACTGGGTTGCCTCATTAACGGCAACCGAACTTCAGCCGCAACTTATCACCATGAATATCGGTCTTGAAGGGACCAGCGATGTCGACTCACTGCACCTGGATATGCGCGGTTTGTTTAACGCCATTCCCCGTGCCTACAGTGATGAGCTGGTGGGTAAAGTTAATAGTGATGGTGGGGATGTCTCGGTAACACTGACTGAAACTATTGCCAGCAGCGACGTCTCAGTATCGGTATTGACGGATGCCTTCAGCGACTGGGATCCTGAGTTTTCAGTTGCCAGTGAAGATGGTGAGTCCACGGTGACCGTTAACGCACCGGGCGATCTATTCGAGGGCAAAGACGAGCAAATCGTAATGCTGAAAGTTAGTTTCGGCGATGATGTTCTATACAAGAATGTAGGCTTCGTGGCTTCAGCGGACAC
>VMHT01018890.1_pt1 | contig 32061 bp, 43 predicted proteins | sample 4693611 | NCBI WGS metagenome assembly VMHT01 (sample SAMN12280063, study PRJNA550983) | marine metagenome | isolation source: seawater sampled from same location over 5 years 0.02-0.2 micron viral filtrate | place: USA: collected off the coast of southern California halfway between the port... ...
ATTATCTCAATCTTAAAAAAAACTATCGTGAACTTTTTTTGTTCTTAATCTTTTAAGAAGTTTGGTTATCTTTAAGTTTTTTATCGTTTAACCAACAAGCCGATAAGTGTATTTAAAACTATTGTTAGAATATTTACAAGTATTATTTAATATTTATTAGATTTTGTTTTTATAAAAATAATAGTTTTAATAACCAAATATACAACTATTATCTAATCTTTCTTCGGTAATTCTTTAATGCTAAATCTTCTTGAAGTATAGGCTTCTTTTGCTGGTACTAGCTTCTCAGGCTTGGCTTTTACATTTACAGTCTGCCAGACCGCCTTATGGCTCTCAGAATAGCCTTCTTTGGCTTCTTTCATAGACATCATGATGCTTTTCTTAGCTTCTTCGATAGCATTTTCTGTGTCTTTAATTTGTTTTTGCCAAGACAAAATATTATCTATGTGTACTTGGTCTTGCTTTGTTAGTTCTGTAGATTCACCATTGTCTTGCGGTGTGATGTAACCAGCTTCCTTTGTATCAAAAGGGTCATACCAATCAAGGTTAGCAACACGATTATTAAAATCAATCACTGTTGGCTCTAACACATCTTTCTCCCATTGTTCATCACGTTGATAAAAATACATTCTTAAATCAGAACCATTCAGAACACAAACGACACTCCACGAAAAGTTTGTGATAGCCATAAGACCTTTGACTTGTATTACGCCTAAATATGGCGGTAGGCTTTCGCTTAGTGGGCGGTTGGTTACTTTGATTTCAACAATACCTTTGCCATTCAGCTTTATGCCTTCGCCATCTTCAAGCTCAGGACAATAAAAACCTTTGTCTACATCTTGGGTGATAAATAAATTATCAGCAACACCTATACAATCTATTGAACCATTTAAGGTGACGTTCTTGTGTCTTACAGGTTCATCAATAACAAGTTCTATATCTAATAAACCCATTCTTTTTGCTGCTAGTTCTGCCACAGGCTTTTCTAAATGATTGCCTACTTCCATATAATTATTAGTAGGTATTCTGATATCTTCACCTTTAAGTGCTTTGTGACAATTTTCCAATACTTGATTTTTAGTTGTGTAAGGATTTTGTCCTGTAATCAATGGCTCTAATAACGAACACGATATTTCGTAATCTGGGGTCAGCTTACCAATCGAGGTTGTAGTATGGTCAATCTTTTGTGTTTTCATCTTCTTCTCCTTTTTTATTTGTTTGATACATTTTTGCTAATGCAGCATAAAATTTTTTCTCAGCTTTCTTCTTCTTGGCTTTCTTGTAAGGCTTTCTTCTCATGCTTAATAATAAATTCTTTTAAATCAATGAGCCAGAGTTTTAAAACTGTTGCCTGACGTTGGTGAAATTCTTGATTGCCAAAGTCTTTCAAAGCCTGTTCGTTATGAAATTCTATGATTCTTGTCACGAAAGCAATACTGTCTTGATAAGGCATCCTTACCGCATTGCTAAAGGTTCTTTTAACTTTATTCATATAAAGCATAAATATCTGAACTAACTTCTTCAACAGATTCACGAACTTGTATAGGTAGTTTTTGTCCACGAACAAAGACACTCGTAATACCATCAATTGCATAAACACATCTAAAATCATTAAAATCTAAATACACTATGTCGTGTGAACCCAATATATGTAACTCTAAAGTTTTTTTCTTACTCATCGTTCCAATAAATTCTTTACTTGTGATGGATGCCAAATATCTTTGCCATATCTGGTTTTGATTTCTCTATCTGATAAAGCATCGGCAATACCTTGTAAAGATTTAACACCTGATGCTTGTATCTCTTTAATTATTGGCATAACAGTTTTTTTATACGCTTGATACTTTGCTGTCCTTGCCTTGCTCATAGCTTCCCATGAGTTTTTCATTTTATGATTTTCTTTCATTGTTCTCCTTCTGGTAATTGTTGAAACTTCATCCAAATCCATTTTTCTAATACTTCTCCTGTATATCCCAATGCTTCACCTTCTTCTCTTAGGCGGTCTAGTATTTCGTCATTAACAGGGTGGCTCATACTAAATAAATCTCTAAGTTCCAAACAAAAGCTAAGATGATGCCAAGCAGCAATAAGATAATTAAGTCTTTAGGTTCTCTCATTTTTTTCTCTTAATGATGCTAATTCTCTATAAGATTTCTTAACAATATCTAAAGCACTTCTTGCGTTAATAGCTTCATAAGTCATTGGTTGCAATTTATCAACTATGCCTTCTAATATTTTTATTTCTTCGTAATGATTGGGATTTCTTTTTTGTAGCTTTACAGCTTCTTTAATTTTCATTGTGATAACTCTCCTGAATTGTGTAATTGTAAAATATATTTTGCCCTTGCAACAGGGTCGGTAATGTACAGCATAGATACCAATACCTTACCTTCATAACCTTCAATGCAGTTGTCTTGTACTTTGTATTTCAATCTTTTCTCCTAGCTTTTTCTAATCTGTAATCATTCAAAATAATTACGCCTTTATCTCTCAAAGCATCTTCTTTTTTAGTTCGCTCAATCATTCTATCAATAAAATCTTTTTCCATTATTGACACCTTTCGATTAGTTCCCATTCATCCCAAGATACAATCTTAGGATGCAAATGTTCGTGTTCTGCTTTTTTTTGATTCAACCAGATATCATTATCTGACTTAACGTGTAAGACGTATTTGTTGGTGTCTTGCCATTTAACTATTAGTGCTTTCATAATTTTCTCCTTAGTTACTAACTATAATTTATCAAATTTTTATTAACTAATTGATTTATTTTTTTTACTTTAGGTGTTTCAATAATTGACAATACTTCCGCAAGTTTTGTAATTACTTCTTGATATTGTTTACCTTCTAAATCTGATTTAGTAGCTGTATCTATCAGTTTCCATATCTCACTTGGAAGTGTATCTAATCTGAGTTGTGTTTTTGTAAGTTTCATAATTTTCTCCTTAGTTGTTAATTACAAGTGCATTTTAAAACTATTATTACAACTATTGCAACTTTTTTTTACAATTATTGTTGACAAAAAAATAAATAATAGTTTAAGGTGACATCTCATGGAGAAAAACTAAATGACAGAACAACTATCAAATGGACATTATCGTTTAGAAGATGATGTTCACTTTCAGGATTTCTGTACTAATATCTGGCTTCGTTATCTAACAGAGAAATCTGTTAAGGAAGAGTCGGCATTAGACCTAGACCCTTTTGTTGAACTGAACATTGAGTTTTTAAAACATTGTTATTTAAAACTAATTAAAGGAGATATTACGACATGACAGATAATCCATTTGAAGGCTTCGATTCAGAAGATAGTAGTTACATAAAACACCACTTTCAAGAGAAATGCTGGTATAGAGGAGATGAAAAAATTGATGTCAATTATTTCATGGTAGATACAGATACAATAAAAATTGGCTGGGGTAAGTATTCTGCCGCAGAAGGATACTCGTATGTTTTTCAAAAGGATTTATTTACACCGATTGAAAGACCAGACGAAGAATATAAAAAAGCCTTTTCAGTTTGGGTTTTGCCTAAATATGTAGAAGGCAATCAAAACATCACACAATCAGTTTCTTTATGGCAAAGACATAGTTTTGGTGAATTTAAAGGTTTTCAAGAAATGGGTTCTAGTTTTTATACTGAATCACAGAAACCAGAAAACAAAGATAAACTGCCTGTCGTTAAATGGACAGGTTCAGAAAGCATTAACATAGGGAAAGGAAGCACTTCTATCCCACACTTTGAATTTGCAGGTTTTAAAGATAGACCTGCTGAGTTTGTCATCCCAAGTATTGGGTACGACACGTCACCATCTGACACTCAGGTTGAGTCCACTCCATCTGATAATTTTCTCCCCAAGTCGGATGGTGACACCAAAGAAACACACCCTGTATTAGATACATTAGATTCAGGCGATATTCCATTTTAAATAATGGACTTAGATTGGGAGAAAATCGCACCTGAAGTTGCGGTACAAATCTTAGGTGAGCCTACTAGCAAATCTTCTACTCATTGGAGATTTAATAGAAAAGGCTCACTCGCATTGGATTTAAATTCAGGAACTTTCTTTGATTTTGAAAATGATGTTGGTTATGGACTTATTGAGTTTCTTAAAAGTCGTGGCTTAGACCCTGATGATTTTCTAAAAGATTACAAACCTGTAGATACACCTGTACAAAATAAATCCAATAAACCTGTAAGAAAATACAATGATAAAGATATGTTTCGCTTTAAACAAGAAGCAGAAATATTTGTTAGGTATTCAGAATCATTTTGTGTCATGCGATTCCCAGAAGGTCATGCAATCAAACAAAAATATGCACCATTTAACAAAGTCAATAATGAATGGCTCATGCGTAGACCAGAAGGCAAACTGCCTATCTATGTATCAGACAGAAAGCCTACTGAACCTGTAGTTATAGTTGAAGGTGAGAAAGCTATGTTAGGTGGTGAAGCTATTTATGATGGTGATATCTGTTGTCATCATGGCGGTGTATCTAATTGGCAAAATTGCGATTGGTCTCCTTTAAAAGATAGAAAGGTATATATCTTTCCTGATAATGATGAACAAGGTAAAAAGATGTCAACAGATTTACAAGAACATCTAAAAGATATTTGTACCTTTGTAGAAGTAGTCAAGATACCAAGACAGTTTAAAGAAAAAGATGATTTATGGGATGCACATATCAGAGAACATTGGACATCATCAGCAGCATTTATCGAATATTGTGAAAAGAATATTGTTAGAAATAGAGTTAGTTTAGAGTTATTACCAATTGGTGAGATGTTGAAGAACATGAAAGAACCAGAATGGTTGATTCATAATGTTTTACAAAAAGAAACTGTTGTAGCTATGTTTGGTGCACCAAAGTCAGGTAAGTCATTTATTGCTGTAGATATGGCTTCATCTGTAGCATCAGGTGAAGAATGGCATGGTCAAAGAGCAGAAAAACATCCTGTTGTATATCTGGCAGGTGAAGGAATTTTAAATATCAGCAAAAGGGTGTGGGCTTATGGCGGTATACATGAAAGAGATGTTACTGAAATGCCTTTGTTGATGTCATCTAGGGGTGCAAGATTATTAGATGATAAAGACCATCAATTATTAAAAGATACAATCTATGAAGCTGAAGATAATTATGGTGATATAGGACTAATAGTTATAGACACGTTAGCTAGAAACTTTGGTGGTGGGTCTGGCAATGAAAATAGTACAGAAGATATGAACGCTTTTATTGAAAGGGTTGATGATTTAAAAGATACGTTTAAGTCAACAATACTTATCGTTCATCATTCTGGACATGGTAATCATTCAAGGGCAAGGGGTTCATCAGTATTACCTGCTGCTGTAGATGGTGAATTTAGAGTAAACAGAACTGACCAAGAAGATAAAATGTTTGTTAAGTTATCACAAACACTAATCAAAGATGGCATACCTTTAAAGGATAAGAATTTTGAATTCAAAATTTATACTGATGCGATTAGAGATATTACGTCTGGTGCATTGGTAGAAACCGATGAAATACCTGTAGAAAGACAAAACAATCCTAATGATGAGAAAGTAGTTGCAGCTATCAAGATGATACAAAATGCAGAAGATGAACCACAATACAAATGGGTGCAAAGAAAAGAGATAGAAAAGATTACTGATATTAATATCAATACGTTAGCAAAAATACTAAAAAGGTTAGTTGAAGAAGGTAAATTAGAAAAATCACCGCAAGGTGGTTATCAATATATTGATGCTAATAAAGATTATGATATACAAGACTTTAATAATTAAGGTGTATTATGGTGTATTTTTGGTGTAATTTTGGTGTGCTTTAATACACCATTGGTGCACATTATGGTGTGTGTAGTGTCATATTCTTATATGACTACACCATACACCACACTAAATACAGTAAATTTTTATGTTTAACGATTCTTTACAAAAAACGATAGAAGAGATTTATAAGATGAAAAATCAGCTTATTTCTGATTATGGTGTAGATGAACCTGTAAGATTAGTAAATATAGATTTTCAGAAAAGATTTATTGATGCAGAGATTAGATACAACATTGTTTTATCATTTCCTGAGAAAGCCAAAGATGCAGAGAAAAAGATTATGTCTATGTATCGTGGTTACAAAGCATTGCAGCAACAATTAGAAAAAGAAGGTGTTAAACCATTACCTGTAGATGTTTGGAAATTAAAGCATGTAGATACAAATTGTGAAGTGTTTGTTTGCAAGAATAATGAGGGCAAAAAAAATGTACAACAGCAGTTTGGAAAGTATGCAGTAGTAGTATCTAGCGAAGAACTGCTAAACATGATAGATGTGCATAACTTTAAAAACTTTATAACATTAACAAAACAAGGTTTATTGCCTACAATAACGTCTTACAAAAAGACTAATGAGCAAAAAGAAATGTAGTTATTGCTTACGAACCTTATCAACAGACATGTTTGAACAAGGTAGCAATAGCAAAGGTGAGTATGCAAGAACAGAATGTAGGACTTGTACACAAGAGAAAAGAGTTAAAGCCAAGAATCAAACACCATATACCTATCTAAATCTTTTATATACACAACTCAAATCCAGTAGAAGAAAATCAGATATCGAATGGGATATAGAAGTAGATTATATTTTTAAATTATGGGATGAACAGAAAGGTCGTTGTAACTTATCAGGTGTAAACATGACATGGCATCGTGGCGGTGGTAGTACAGATTATGCTTGTTCAATTGATAGAAAAGATTCCGATAAAGGTTATGTGGTAGGCAATATACAGTTAGTATGTCGTACTGTTAACTTTATGAAGTCGACACTCAATGATGCACAGCTTTATTGGTGGTGCAAAAATATTGTTGAACACAAGGAAAGAAATATATAATGGCATTGGTGGCGGTTATTCTCTCCCTTGATTTTCTCCTGTAACTGTCACCACCAAATATGAATATTAGTATTGAATCTAACGCCAGAGAATTACAAAAGAAATTATCTTTCTTTCAAAAGAAACAATTAGGTAGAGCAACTAATGATGCTATTAACAAAACCTTATTTGGTTTGCGTAAAGAAATGATGAAACAAGCTGATAAAAAATTAGATAGACCTACGCCATTTACTAAGAAAGGTTTTTTAGTAGCTGAGTCAAAAGTTTCTCAACTGTTGGGTGTTTTGTATATCCATCCTATCAGAGCACAATACTTAGGTTTTCAAATAGATGGTGGTGTTAGACAAGGTACACCAAACATTGCAGTACCGTTTCCAAAAAATAAAAAGCTAAATAAGTTTGGAAATGTAGCAGGTAAGAGAAGCGGTTTAATAAAAAACAACAAACAATTCCAAGGCACTATCAATGGTGTAAATGGTATTTATCAAAGAATGAAAAAAAATAAGGTCAAACTTTTATATGGTCTAGAAACAGATGTAACTTATCAACCAAGATTCCCTTTCTTCAAGATAGGTAAGGGTTACATTAAAAGCAAGTTTAATAGAAATTTAGACGAAAAGATAAAAAAGGAGATAGCTAGGGCAAAATGATAGGTTCTTTCTGGCTATATTACATGGGTTATTCGCGACGTCGGTATTTTTTTAGCGACAGAAATTTTACAAATGGTTAATTTTTAACCACTATGGCTAAATTAAGAGAAGCAACTAAGTTTGATGCTATCAAGCACAAGTATAAGAAAACAAGCATTGGTAAGCGTAAAATCAAAACAAGTAGCATCAATAAACACAAAAGACGTGCTATGAAAAAGACAATATCTAAGAAACAGTAAGATGAAGCAGTCACATCAAAAAAAAATTACAAAAAAAGAGCTAAAAGAACTTAAAAAGCAACAAAAGGACAGAAGAAACAGAAAATATGGCTACTAGGAAAGAAGTTGCAGAACATTTAGACTTATCAGTGGTTTCTATCAGTAAATTAGTCGAAAAGGGCGTTCTCGATGTAAAAATTGGTAGAAACCCAATGGATTTAGATGTTTGTCGTAAAAATTATATAAATTATCTAAGACAACTAGGTGGTTACAACAAAAGAACAGGTTCTGGTGATATTGCAGAAGAAAAAACCAGATTGACACGAGCACAGGCAAATAAGGCAGAATTAGAAGTATCAGAACTTGAAGCAGAACTAATACCTGCTGATTTAGTGCAATCTACTTGGATTGATTACATTGCTAATGTAAGAGCAAAACTATTAGGATTACCATCAAGGATTGCACATCAAGTAATTACAGTAGACAAATATGCAGAAGCTGAAATAATTATTAAAGAAAAGGTTTATGAAGCCTTAGATGAATTAGTAAATGAAGGTATACCAGCAAAATATAGAAAATCTATTACAGAAAGTGAATCAGATGTGGAAGAGTCCATCCAATCTGAAGATATCTGAATGGGCAGACAAGTATAGAAAGTTATCACCAGAGTCATCCGCAGAAGCTGGTGCATGGAATACATCAAGAAGTCCTTATCAAAAAGAGATAATGGATGTGTTTAACGAACCTAATATCCAAAGAATTGTAGTTATGTCATCTTCACAAGTTGGCAAAACAGAAATAATTTTAAATACCATTGCTTACTATGTAGACCAAGACCCATCACCAATGATGATAGTCCAACCTACTTTGCAAATGGGTCAAGCATTTAGTAAAGATAGATTATCTGCAATGATTCGTGATACAGAAAAGATTAGAGAATGTTTTAAAGAAGCAAGAACCAGAGATTCAGGAAATACAGTTTTACATAAAAAGTTCCCATCAGGTCATTTGACTATTGTTGGTTCTAATTCTGCATCAGGTTTAGCTTCAAGACCTATTAGAGTTTTGTTATTAGACGAAGTAGATAGATATGATGCTTCTGCTGGTACAGAAGGTGACCCAACTGAATTAGCAATAGCAAGAACCAAAACATTTTTTAATAGAAAGATATATATGTGTTCTACACCAACTGTAAAAGGCTTATCAAGAATAGAAGCAGCTTTCTTAGAATCTGACCAAAGATATTATTATGTGCCTTGTCCTGAATGTGACCATAAACAAAAATTAGTTTGGAAGAATGTTATTTGGGAAGAAGATAAACCAGAAACAGCAAGATATGCTTGTGAAAATTGTGGCTCACTAATTGATGAATCTAAAAAACAATGGATGTTAAAACATGGTGAATGGATTGCATCTGCACCGACACATAACACTGCTGGTTTTCATATCTCAGAATTGTATTCTGTTTGGTCTACATGGGGAGAAATGGCAACAGCGTTTTTAGAAGCAAAGAAACAACCAGAAACACTAAAGACTTTTATTAATACTGCTTTAGGAGAAACATGGGAAGAACAAGGAGATTCGTTAGAGCATGAAACATTATTGCAGAGAAGATTAAATTACGATTACACAAATTTGCCAGAAGATATATTAGTGCTTACCGCAGGTATTGATACACAAAAAGATAGATTAGAAATACAGACCTGCGGTTGGGGTAAGTCTTATGAATGTTGGGTAGTAGATTACAAAATATTATGGGGTGACCCAAATGCACCTAACGTCTGGCAAGAATTAGATAATTATTTAAAACAAAGATTTAGGACTGAATCAGGAAGAGTCTTACCAATATCTTGTACCTGTATTGATTCAGGTGGTCATCATACAAATCAGGTGTACCATTTTACAAAGCCAAGACAAGGAAGGAGAATTTTTGCAATCAAAGGTGCTAGTCAAGCTGGTAAACCAATTGCTAATAGACCTACTTTTGTTGGTAAGAATAAAGCTGTTTTATATCCTGTTGGTACAGATACAGCTAAAGAAGCAATCTTTGCAAGATTAGCAGCAGATGCAGAAATGAGTACGATACATTTTCCTGTTGATTTAGATGAAGAATATTTCAAACAACTAACAGCAGAAAAAAGAATTACTAAATATGTCAGAGGTAAACCGACAATGGCATGGAAACAAATTAGAGATAGAAACGAAGCATTGGATACAATGGTTTATAATTTTGCTGCTATTTATATTTTGAATCCCAACTTTGATGTCATTGAAACAAAAATATTAAACGAAGAATCTAAACCAAAACCGCCACCAAGAAAACAAAGATTGCCAATAGATAGAGGTCGAGGTAACTTTGCAAATAATTGGAAATAAAAAAATGTTTTCTTAATTAGAAACAATATAAGTTATAATATCTTGCAAGTGTATCTAACAATTGTGAGGTTATTGCTTGAGCAACTTATTTGATTCTGCAAATTTTCCATCTAAAGAACCTACTGAATTACAGTTGGGGGATTTTTGGGCATGGAAAAGAATAGACCTTGCAACTGATTATCCTACAGCAGCTTACGCGTTGATTTATGAATTTAATTTAGTAGATGGTTCTACTGCAAGTAATTTTACTTTGACCGCAACAGAAGCAAATGATGAATACATTATCTCAACAACAAGTACCACTTCATACACTGCTGGTAATTACAATTGGATAGCTTACATACAAAGGTCATCTGATAATGCCAGAATAAAAATTGGTGAAGGTTTTACAGAGATACAACAAAACTATGCAACAACTACTGCATCAGTTCGTAGTCACGCGAAAGTTGTTTTAGATGCAATTGAAGCTGTTATTGAAAACAGAGCAACAATTGACCAATCATCTATGAGTATCGCAGGTCGTTCTTTATCTAGAATGTCTGTAGATGAATTGATGACGTTTAGAAATACTTATAAAGCAGAATATTTAAAAGAAGTGAAGATGACTAGAATTAAGAATGGTCATGGTTCAGGTAATACAATCAAAGTAAAATTTGGTTCACAAAAATCATTTAACCCTACAGATTTAACATAATGGCTTGGTACGACAACATAATAGGTAGAAAACCTAAAAAGAAACAAACTTTCAAAAGAAGTTATCAAGGTGCAAACACAGGTAGATTGTTTGGTGACTTTCTAACTTCATCTACATCTGCTGACCAAGAAGTAAAAGACAATATTAGATTGCTTAGAGATAGAGCAAGAGAATTAGCTAGAAACGATTCTTATATTGCAAGATATTTAAATCTTATGGTTTCTAATGTTATTGGTAAGCATGGTATAAGAATATCAGCTAAAGCAAGAAACGATGACCAATCATTAGATATAGGTGCTAATTTATTAATTGAAAGAGCATGGAAAGAATGGACACAGATAGGTAATTGCACAGCTAATGGCAGAATGTCATTTTTAGATTGTCAAAAAATATTTATTGAATCGTTAGCAAGGGATGGTGAAGTTCTTATTAGAAAAATTAAAAATCCAAACAGTCCTTTTGGCTTTCAAATACAATTTTTAGAAGCTGACCATTTAGATGAAAAGAAAAATGACAATGCAAAGAATGGCAATAGAATTAAAATGGGTGTTGAAGTTGATGCTAATGACAAGCCTGTTGCCTATCACTTATATAAAAATCATCCTTACGACAGGACTTATGTAAATCAAAACGAATACATTAGAGTACCAGCAGATGAAATTATACATGCTTACTTACCAAGTAGAGCAGAACAAACAAGAGGTGTATCTTTAATTGCAACTGCAATGAGTAATGTAAAAATGCTCAATGGTTACTTAGAAGCTGAAATAGTAGCAGCAAGGGTTGGTGCATCTAAGATGGGGTTCTTTGTTAGTCAAGATGGTGATGGCTATGTGGGTGATGATGACATGGAAGATACATTCAATCCTGTTACTAATGCTAATGCAGGTACATTTGAACAATTACCTGCTGGTATGGACTTCAAAGCCTTTGACCCAAACCATCCAACATCTGCATTTGAATCTTTTACAACATCAGTACTTAGAAGTATTGCATCAGGTTTGAACATTTCTTATCACGCTTTGTCTAATGATTTAACAAGTGTTAATTATTCTTCAATTAGACAAGGTGCATTAGAAGATAGGTCAATGTTTCAATTGCATCAACAATTTGTTATAGAACACTTTATTGACCCAATATTTAAATCATGGTTAGAAATGGCTATATCTAGTGGCTACATAAATTTACCCATTTCTAAATATGATAAATTTGCACGTTCTATAAATTACATACCAAGAAGTTTTTCTTGGATTGACCCACTAAAAGAAATGCAATCAAGTGTCTTAGGTTTACAAAATGGTACGATGACTTACTCAGATATATCTGCTGCTTATGGCAGAGATACAGAAGAGTTGTTTGAACAGCATCAAAAAGAAGTTGAATTGGCTAAACAATATGGTATTGAAATAGCTTACCAACCTTTTGGTACTAAGTTACCTGTAGAACCTACCATACAAGGCGGTGATGACGATGGCGATTCCTAATGCTGGAATGAAAGCTGAAGCAAAAAAAGGTCTTGAATGGCGAGAAGAATTTGGTCGTGGTGGCACAAGAGTAGGTGCTGTTAGAGCAAGACAAATAGTTGCTGGTGAAAATTTATCCGATGATACTATCAAAAGAATGTTTAGCTTTTTTAGTAGACATGAAGTTGATAAAGAAGCTGAAGGATTTAGTGCTGGTGAAGATGGCTATCCTTCTAATGGTCGTATTGCATGGGCACTATGGGGTGGTGATGCAGGTTATTCTTGGTCTAGAAGATTAGTAGAAAAAATGAAAAAGGAAGAAGAAAATAGAGCAGTATCAGGCAAGGCTCTTGAAATGATTAAGAATAAAGTAAAAGAACATAATGAAGAAGTAGGCGATGTGAAGTCAAAAAGAACTACAGTCGGTGTACTATCAAAAGTTTACGAAAGAGGGATTGGTGCTTATAAGACTAATCCAGCTTCTGTAAGACCTTCGGTCAGTAGTCCTGAGCAATGGGCAGCAGCAAGGATAAATTCCTTTCTATATGCCTTGCGTAATGGTCGCTTTCGTTCAGGAAAGCATGACACAGATTTATTGCCTGAAGGGCATCCAATGTCATCCAAAGATAAAGAGGAAAAAAGCATGGATATTGAAAACAAAGAAGATAGACATATCCTTAATTTTTCTGAAACAGATGATTCTGTAATCATTGAATTTAAGAAAGTTGAGGATGAGTCGGAAGAAATGGATATGGAAATGGACGAAAGTTCTTACCATGACGAAGATGAAGAAGAACGTAAGGTTGATAGTTCTATGGAATATAGATTGATTGACTTATCGCGTAATTCTGGAATCGATGAAGAAAATAGGAGAGTCCGCATAGGCGTATCATCAGAAGAACCTGTTGAGAGAAGTTTTGGTATGGAAGTACTAGGACATCGTGCTGGTGAAGTAAACATGGAGTTTATTTCTAGTGGACGAGCACCATTATTGTTAGACCATGATATGACTAAACAAATTGGTGTAATCGAGGAATTTAAACTTGATGAGACAGCTAAAAGGACAATTGCTGTTGTGAGGTTCGGAAGAAGTTCACTTGCTGATGAAGTTTTTCGTGACGTAGTAGACGGTATAAGAATGAATATATCTGTTGGCTACAGAGTAGATAAATTAGAACGTACAGGCAAAGACGATGAAACTTATTATCGTGCTAGTTGGACACCTATGGAAGTATCTTCTGTAAGCGTTCCTGCTGACCAGAGTAGATTAGTTGGCGTAGGTCGTTCTAAAGATAACCAAAACATTTTACATAAAGAGGTAAAAAAAATGGAAAATGAAGTACAAGAAATAAATCTTGACGAGGTTAAATCTAATGCTGTTGTTGAAGCTAAAGCAGAGTTTAAAAGAAACTCAAAAGAGATTCTTGACTTAGCTGCAAGACACAACAAAAGAGATTTAGCTGACCAAGCTATTTCCGATGGTTTATCAGTAGAAGAATTTAGAGGAGTATTGTTAGAAAATATTTCTAATGACGAGCCTTTAGAAACTCCTTCTGAAATCGGTTTAACTGAAAAAGAAACCAAAAGATTTAGCATTTTAAGAGCCATTAATGCAATGGCTAACCCTACTGACCGCAAGGCTCAAGAAGATGCAGCATTTGAATTTGAATGTTCAAGAGCAGCAGGTGAGCTATATGGTAAAACAGCACAAGGTGTTTTATTACCACCAGAAGTTCTTGCTAATTGGGGTCAACGTGACATGAACGCATCTGATGATTCTAACCTTATTGGTCAAGACTTCAGAGCAGGTGATTTCATTGACGTATTAAGAAACTCTTCTGCTGTTATGCAGAATGCAACTATTCTTAATGGTCTATCTGGCGATGTCAAAATTCCGAAGAAAACAGCAGCTTCTACAGCAGCTTTTATTTCTTCTGAAGGCGGTGCTGCTGGTGAATCAGAAATGACTATTGGTTCAGTCACTATGAGTCCTAAAACTTTAGGTGCTTTCACTGATGTAACTAGACAATTAATGATTCAATCATCTTTAGATGTTGAAAACTTAATTAGAAATGACTTAGCTGGTTCAATGGCTATTGCAATTGATAATGCAGCTTTAGAAGGTTCTGGTTCAAGTGGTAACCCTACAGGTATTACTAACACTACAGGCGTAAACACTGTTTCTTTAAGTAGTGCTGCTGCACCAACTTTTGCTGAAATGGTTTCTATGGAATCTGCTGTAGCTGTTGATAATGCACTATTAGGTGGACTTGTATACATCGTACACCCAACTAATGCAGGTACTTTGAAAACAACTACTAAAGACAGTGGTTCTGGTCAATTTGTTTTAGCTAACAATGAGATTAATGGTTACCCTGTTGTAGTTTCTGCACAACTTACTGCTAACAATTACGTTTTCGGTAACATGCAAGACTTATTAGTAGGTATGTTCTCAGGCTTAGATATTGTTGTAGACCCTTACTCAAACAGCACTTCTGGTACTGTAAGAGTTGTGGCTTTACAAAGTCTTGATGTAAATGTCAGACACGCGGTATCTTTCTGTACAGCTAGTTAATGACACTAACAACTGAAAAAGCGGTAGGCATTTTGTCTACCGCCTTTTCTAAAAAAGGTGATGAAATGAAAAAATATTTAATACTGTCAGATACTTTAGCTGACAATAAAAAAGTTAAAGCAGGTGATATAGTAGAACTTTCTGATGATGAAGGTGCTATTCTTGTTGGTTATAAAAAAGCTGAATTATCAACTGTCAAAGAAACAAAAAAGAAAACTGACAGAAGTGTTGGTTTAGAAAAATCTGAAACTCCTTCTCCTAAAAAAAGAAGTAAGTAATGGCAATTGAAAGTGCAGCAGATTTTAATGCTTACCTTGATTCAACAACAGGGTTTGGCGTAACTGCTGTATTCAATGAAGTACAAAATTCTTTTTGGGATACTCGTGTTGGCTTTATTGATACATGGTTTGATATTGATTCGGGAGATTCAATTAACATTGACATTATAATTGACCAAGAATATTTTGATATACAAGGAGATTCTATTGCTGTTGCTGGTTATCAACCAAGAGCCTTAGTCAAAGCAACTGATGTACCTTATATATCGCATGATGATATTTTGACAGTCAATGCAATAACAACCAACAAAGGTTCAGTCTTGAAACCTGAAACAATATTCAAAGTAAAAAACGTACAACCTGATAACACAGGTTTTGTAGAATTAATTTTAGAGGAACAATAATGTCAATCTATCAAATGGAAACAGAAGAAGACATGGCAGGTTACTTTGATAGTGTTGCAGGACATGGCGTATCTGCTGTTTTTACAAACAGTTCAAGTCAACAATCAACAATAAATATAATAATCAATAACGAATATTTTGAAACTGATTTTGGTACAGGCACAGAAGGCACAAAACCTGTAGCCTATTGTCGTACAGTTGATGCACCTAATGCAGTATTCGGTAACACTTTAGCTGTAAGTGCAATCAAAGATACTGATGGCAATACTATAGTTGCTGCAAAAAATTATACAATTGTAAATGTACAAGCAGATAGAACAGGTTTCAGTAGCTTTATGTTAGAGGAAATATAGTGGCAAATCATTTAAGACAACAAATAAGAGAACAGATTGGCACTACTCTTACAGGTTTAACAACAACAGGAAGTAATGTATTTCAAAGTAGGGTTTATCAATTAGAAGATAGTAATCTACCTGCTTTATTAATTTACACAAAGTCAGAAGAATCTGAACCTGTTGTGATTGGTAGTAATAGATTGTTAGAAAGAAATCTTACAGTGGCAGTAGAATGTTATGTAAAAGCAACTACCAATTTTGATGATTCAGTTGATACAATATGCAAAGAAGTAGAAGCTGCAATAGCAGCAGACACTACTATAAATGGTTTGGCAAAAGATGCTTTTCTTGAGTCAACTGAAATAGAATTTAACGCTGAAGGTGAAAAGCCTGTAGGTTTTGCAACACTCAGCTTTAATATTAACTATTATTGTCAGGAACAAAATCCTGACGTAGCGAGGTAGATATGAAATTATTTAGTCCAGATGGCAAAACTTCAATAGATGCTCATCCTTCAAAAGTTGAAAGTCTGTTAAAGAAAGGTTGGAAAGAAGAAGCAACCATTAAATCTTCTTCTAAAAAAGAGGTAAAAGAAAATGGCGGTACATAAAGGAAGCGAAGGCGTAATCAAAGTCGGTGCTAATACTGTTGCTGAAGTAAGGTCTTACTCTTTAGAAGAAAGTGATGATGTTGTAGAAAAAACTGCAATGGGCGATTCTTCTAGAAGTTACTTATCTACACTTACACAATTTACAGCATCTGTAGACGTATTTTTTGATGAAACTGACACTGCACAAACTGCACTATCTGTAGGCTCAACTGTTACTTTAGAAGTTTACCCTGAAGGTACTTCAACAGGTGATACTTACTATAATGGTTCTGCAATTGTAACTGGCTTTACTAGGTCAGCAGCTTTTGACGGATTAGTTGAGGCTAGTGTTACTTTACAAGGTTCAGGTGGCTTAACAACTTCAACAGCGTAATATGAAACTGATTGATAAAGCAAAAGCACATTTTGATTCTTTAGAAATTAAAGAAATTAAAATACCAGAATGGACTGATGATGGCGAAGAAACACTTACAATTTACACTAAGCCATTAACACTTGCAGAAATGTCTAAGTTGCAAAAATATGCACAAGACGATGATGTTGCGTTAATGGCTTATTGTTTAATTTATAAAGCGTTAGATGCAGAAGGTAATAAACTTTTTGACGTAGGTGATAAAAATACCTTGATGAATCGTGTAGATAAAGATGTTTTAGCAAGAGTAGCTACAGAAATAATGTCTACACCTACTGTTGAGGAACAAGAAAAAAAGTAAAAACAGATAAAGACTTATATGCTAGATACTATCTAGCAGAACTGTTAAAAATGACAGTTAAAGATTTAGAAGAAAAAATGTCTTTATCTGAATTTACAGGTTGGTTAGCTTACTTAGAAGAAAAAAATAGGCAAATTAATAATGGCAGAAACTAAATATAATGTTGTTCTCAAAGCAAAAGATAAAACTGCTAGAGAATTTCAAAAGTTAAATAGAAATATTGACAATACGCAAAAAGCTATGAAAAAAATAGCTGGTGCGTTTGCTGGTGCTTTTGCTGTAAGACAATTAGTTCAATTCGGAGATGAAGCCTTAAAAATTGCAGACAGTTTAGGTAAAACTGCTGATGCTGTTGATGTTAGCGTAGAATTTTTACAGAAGTATCAATTTGCAGCACAACAAGCAGGGGTTGAAACAGATAAATTTAATAAAGCCTTAAAGTTTTTCTCTAAAGGTATAGGTGAAGCAACGCAAGGCAAGGGATTAGCAAAAGAAGCATTTGAAGATTTAGGTATTTCAATTTTTGATGCAAGTGGAAAAACTAAAAAATCAGAAAAGCTATTTTTAGAATTTTTTACTGCTTTAGAAAAAGTAGGCTCATCTGCTAGTAAATCAGCTTTACTTGCAGGTGCTTTTGGTGCAAAAGTTGGTGGTGATATGGCAGTGCTTGTCAAAGATGGTGCTGATGCTATGAACGCTTTAGCAGAATCTGCAACAGGTGTTTTAGATGAAGAAACAATAAGACGAGCAGAAAGATTTAACGACACAATGAATATATTGAAAAGAAGTATATTAGCACCAATACAAACTTTATTTATTAATGCAGCTAATTCTGTTCTTCTGTTCATGGATGCAATTGGTTTGATTGATGTGCCTAAAACAATGGGTGAATTACAACAAGAACTTATAAAAGCTACAGAGTTGCAAGAAAAATTTAATGAAGCGAATAAAAAACAAATAAGTAGGCAAGGTCTTAAAGACCAAACAGAGGCAATAACTTTAATTAAAAAAGAAATAGCTGCTTTAAAACAATTAGAAAAAACTCAAAATGCTGTAAGCATTGCCATCAAAGAGGCAAGAAGTCAAACAAAAGCAATGAACGCTATATCTACAACTCTAAGTAACTCTTTCACAAACTTTTTTGATGTAACAAAAAAAGGATTTTTAGATTTTGGTAATTTAGCTCAACAAGTTTTGAAATCAGTTGTTTCAGAAATGATTAAAATGTTTATTGTAAAAAAATTACTAAGTGGTGTTGGCACTGCTTTAGGAACAAAATTTGGTGATGATAATATTTTTGCACAAGTATTTACAAAAGCATCGGAAAATTTTCAAGGCGGTGGTTTTACAGGCATGGGAACAAGAACAGGCGGTGTAGATGGTAGAGGTGGTTTTCCTGCAATATTACACCCTAATGAAACTGTAATAGACCATACAAAAGAACAAGGCATGGGTGCAACTGTAAACTTTAATATCACCACAGTTGATGCTGCAAGTTTTGATGCTTTGTTAGCATCAAGAAAAGGTTTGATTACATCTATAATCAATAATGCTATGAATACAAAAGGCAAGATGGGTGTAGTTTAATGTCAGGTTCTTTTCCTACAAGTCCAAAATTTAGAACTCTTAATTTTCAAGACAATAGACCTGTCTTAGTGAATCAAACTTTATCTGGTAAAAAAACAGCAAGACAAATAGGTGGTCAATTTTTTTCTTTTACTGTAGCTATGCCACCAATGACACAAGTAGAAGCACAAAGTATTTTTGCTTTTTTACAAAAACAAAAAGGTGGCTTTGAAAACTTTACAATACAATATCCTACAGACAATTTAGGCTCTAATAGAACACAAACAGATATATTGGTTGCAGGTGCACATAGTGCATCGGATGCTTCAATAACCTTAGATGGTTTTGATGCAAATACCGCAGGTGTTCTTAAAGCAGGTGACCTAATAAAATTTGCAAATCATTCTAAAGTTTATATGGTGCAAAGCGATATTGATTCAGATAGTTCTGGTGATTGTACTGTTTTAATCTCACCTAGTTTAGTTACGACATTAGCGGATAATGAAGCGGTTACAGTTAATAAACCTTCATTGACTGTTTATCTTTCTAGCAACGAGATTATGTTTACAACAGATACATCAGGTTTGTACAACATTAGTTTTGAAGTTAGAGAGGTAGTAACCTAATGCCTAGAACTTTATCTACTGCACTACAAACAGAAGTTGCTAATGAATCTACTAAGATTGCATTTTTAGTAAAATTAAATTTATCTACTGTCTACAGACTTACTGATTTCTATACTGATGTAACTTACAACTCAGAAAATTATGAAGCAGGTGGTTCTTTTTTAAGAGTAGACAGTGTTCAAGAAACAGGTGATTTAGAGGTAAATGAGTTAAATGTATCTTTTTCAAATGTAAGCGATGAAGTAAGAACCTTAGTGCAAAGCGGTGCATTTACAGATAAAGAGGTAGAAATATATATTGGTTATTTCAATACATCTGATGCTTTAGTAGGTGCAATAAATTATTTTACAGGTCTAATAAGAAGTGTAGCGATACAAGAAAATAATACCGATAGCGTTTTATCAATTACTGTAGCTTCTCAATGGGCAAACTGGTCTTTGAAAAAAGGCAGATATTATACCAGCGAATCACAACAAGAATTTTCTACTGGTGACATTGGCTTAGAATATGCAACTGAAGTAAAAAAAGATATTGCATGGGGTAAAAACTAATGTCTTTTTTTGACAAAGCTTTAGATTTAACTGCATTTGCATTGGGTATAGCAGCTTTTTTTACACCTGTTGGTGGTCCTGTTTTTATAGCAGCAGTAGTTTTAACATTAGCATCTGGTGTTAATAACTATCTAAATGCAAAAGAACTAGCAAAAAATTTACAATCTAAAACAGAAGGCATACTTGCAAATAAATTGACAGCAGGTGGCAAGATACCTGTCATTTATGGTGCTAGAAGAGTAGGTGCACAAATCGTATATATGGACACTGCTGCAAATCAAAACAAAGATTTATTCGTGGTTTATGCTTTAGGCGTAGGAGAAATAGAAAGTATAGATAAAGATTCTATTATGATTGATGGTACTTTGATTACCGATTCAAATAGATTTAAAGATGGTTACTATATTGGCTCAGATAAAATAAATTCTGGTGCAGGTAGTTTAAATACCGCAAACAATACAGGCAATATTACAACTGTTACAGGCAATGGTTCTGACCCAACAGATGTATATAGAATGGTATTTAATTTTCATCATGGTGCAGCTACGCAGACTGCTGACCCAATGTTGATTGCATCTACAAGTGGTAAATGGACAAGCAATCATAAATTAAATGGTATTGCTTATATTGCAGCTAAGTATCGTTACGATACAGGCGGTATGTTTAGACAAGTACCAACACTTACTGTAGAAGTGCAAGGTAAAAAAGTTTTTGACCCAAGAGATACATCACAAACATTTGGCACTGTATCTACTTATAAGTGGTCAAATAATCCTGCTCTTACATTCTTGGATTACATAACTAATGATGAATATGGTAAAGGCTTACCTATAGCTAAGATAAACACATCTACATTTTCTAGTGCAGCTAACACTGCTGATGCAACAAATAACAATCCTGATTTTAATGGTAATGAAGCTGCTGTTGCATGGTCTGGCACATCAGGATTATCTTCTGCATTTATAGATAATTTTTCTGATTGGCGAAAATTTAAAGTAGGTGAAAAAATTACTTTAAAAGATAATGGTGGCAATATTATTGTTAACAACAGAATCATTACAGAGGTTTATAAATATAGATTCCCTTTTGCAACAGCTAATCAATATGTAGTTGTTTGGGATTCACAACATCCTTTGACACAAAATTATGATATTGATGGTTCAGTTAATAATGCTTTATCTACATCACCAAGATTTCACTGCAATGGTGTCATAGACCCTGACCAAAATATAATTGAAAATGCTAGAGAATTACTTGCCAATATGCGAGGTATTTTCAATTACATTGATGGCAAATACGAATTAGAAATAGAAGATGTTGGTTCTTCTACATTTAGTATTAATGACAGTCACATCATAGGTGATAGTGGTATTTCAGTAAGTTATGGAAACAAAGATGCAAAGGCAAACAAGGTAATTGTTGAATATGTAAATGGACAAAATAATTTTGAACCAGATACAGCAACAGTTTTACATGATGCAAGTCCAAATCATACATCTGATGATGGCGGTGAAGAATTAGAAATAACTGCACAGTTTCCACATATTACAAGTCCTTATATTGCATTTAACATGGGCAAGGCAATATTAACTAGAAGTAGAAATCAAACATCGGTAACTTTTACAGGTACACCAGAAATATATAAATTAAATATCGGTGACATAGTAGATGTTACTTATGCTGGTTTAGGATTCAGTGGCAAAGTCTTTAGAGTACAAACTTTAGAACTACAACCAAATGGTTTTGTAAATGTAACTTTACTAGAATACTTTGACGTTTATTCTTGGACTGTACCACCACAACAAGGTGTCAATGATGTTGTCAATACACCAGATAAGTTTGCAGTCAAAGCACCAAGCAATTTAGCTTTTACTGATACTAATTCTTCTGGCACAGGTAGACCTTTTATATCTTGGGATGTGCCTACAGATTTTGCTTATTATCAATACAGAATAAATATTGTTGATAGTTCAAGCAATCAAGTAATCAATAGAATAGTAGATAAGCATTTCACTGATTTAAATTTTTTACCAATTGGTACAAATTATGTAGCTAGTGTATCTGCACTAAACAGCATGGGTACAGAATCTGCACCTGCTACTTTGACCTTTACTATTGGTGATAAACCAATCAAAACAAATGATTTGCAAGATGGCACTGTAACTACAGTAACTATTGCTGATTCAACAGGTTCTAATGATGGTGTGACATCTACAAAATTAGCAGATGATGCAGTAACCACAATCAAGATTGCTGCAGATGCAGTAACTGCTGCAAAAATACAAGCTAACACAATAACTGCTAGTGAAATCGCAAGTGCCACAATAACAGCTAGTCAAATTGCTGCTAACACTTTGACATCTGCATCAGGTGTTTTTGGTGCTATATCTGCTGATGATATTACAGCAGGAACTTTGAATGCTAGTAGAATAGCTGCAAACAGTTTAAGCATTGCAGGTATTGCTGTAAGTGGTACAGCAGGTAACATTGGTGTAGGTACAGGTGATAAAACAAATGGCACTACAACAGACAATGTAATATCTTTTTACTTTGGTCAAAGCACTAGTTTATTAAGTTTTTTTAACAGCAGTCCTTTTAGAACAAATGGTACATATACTTTGTATCAATTAGCTTCAAAAACTTTTACAACACCATCTTTTTCTGGCACAAAACCTTATGCTTTTCTTGGGGCTGCAAATCCTGTAGGTATAGTAGGCGGTGATGAAGAAAGTATTGGCGTTCTTGAAGTAAGAAGAACAAGCAATAATGTAATACAAACAGAAGCAGGTAATGTAAGAACTGGTACATTTTCTTTATCACCACACATTGTAGGTAGAACAGCAAATTTAAGTGGCGGTGTTTCTTATATAGTGTCTTTTTATGTAGGTTTAAAAAACTTTGACCCAAACACAGGTACTAATACTTTAGGGTTCTCACAGGGTTATGTACAAGCAATAGGTTTATCGGTCTAATGAATTATTCTTCAGAAAATTTACCATCTACTTTAGAGTATTTAAGAAATATCAGAGATAATTTACTGAATCATTCTGATTGGACACAAATGCCTGATGCACCTTTATCAGATTCTAAAAAAACAGAATGGGCAACTTACCGACAACAACTAAGAGATTTGCCTAGTAGTTATACAGATGATGATGACTTAAATTCAATCGTATTTCCGACTAAACCAGATTAAAAATATAATATAATACGCTATGGCTACCCACGATTACGTTCTTGACAATCAATCAGGTGCAAATTTTAGAGCAGATTTAAACAATGCTCTACAAGCAATTGTATCAAATAATTCTTCTGCTTCTGAACCTGCAACTATATATGCCTATCAGATTTGGGTAGATACTTCTAATAATTTATTAAAAATAAGAAACTCATCTAATAATGGTTGGGTTACATTGCCAATATCTATAACAGCAGATAATACTGTTGATATAAATGGTGGTACTGTAAATGGTGTTACAAGTTTTAGTTTCAGTAGTGGTCAAACGGTAACCACTATATTGGACGAAGATAATTTAGGCTCAGATTCAAATACAGCATTAGCCACTCAACAATCCATTAAGGCATACGTTGATTCGCAAGTAACTGCACAAGACCTAGATTTAACAGATGGCAGCAGTTCTATAAGTATAGACCTAGATAGCGAATCTTTGGGATTATTGGGTGGCACTGGAATTACATCAACTGCATCAGGTAATAATGTAACTCTTGCTATTGATGGTACAGTTGCAACTCTTACAGGAACACAAACACTAACAAACAAAACTATAGATGCAGATAGCAACACTGTATCTAATTTAGAAGTAGATAATTTAAAATCAGGTGTATTAGATACTGACCTTAGTTCTGTATCTGGTAGCGATGATACTTTAGCTTCTGCCAAAGCTATAAAAACTTATGTAGATACACAAATAACAGCAGAAGATTTAGATGTATCAGATGGTTCAACTGCTATAGCAATTGACCTTGATTCAGAAACTTTATCTGTATTAGGTGGTACAGGCGTAAGTTCTACAGCATCAGGTAATGGTGTTACCTTTGCTATTGGGCAAAGTGTCGGTACTTCTGATGATGTAGTTTTTAATCAAGTTACTGCTGCATTAGTTGGTAATTCATCTACTGCTACAGCTTTACAAACAGCAAGAACAATCAATGGTACTTCTTTTGATGGCACAAGCAATATAAGTTTTAATACTGATTCTGTAAGCGAAGGCAGTTCAAATTTATATTTTACTAATGCTAGAGCAAGAGCAGCTATATCAGAAAATTCTGCACAGTTATCTTATAATTCTTCTACAGGTGTAATGACATTTACACAAGGTGATACTGATACAGTATCTGAAGGTTCTTCTAATTTATACTATACAGATGCGAGAGCTAATTCTGCTATTGATGCCAGAGTTACACAATCTTTTGTAAATGCGTTAAACGTCAATGCAGCTTCTGTAGACGATGATTCAGTAGCACTAGGTACAAAAACTACAGGTAATTATGTAGCAACCATTGCAGGTACAAGTAATGAAATAGAGGTATCTGGTTCAGGTTCTGAAACTGCTGCTGTTACTATTGGTTTACCAGACAACGTGACTATTGCAGGTAATCTTACTGTCAATGGCTCTACCACAACTGTCAACACTGCAACTTTATCTGTTGAAGACCCACTCATAAAATTAGCTAATAATAATTCTGGTGCTGATTCTGTAGATATAGGTTTTTATGGTTTATACGATACATCAGGTTCACAAGATTTATATGCAGGTTTATTTAGGGATGCAAACGACAGTGGCAAATTTAAACTATTTAAAGATTTACAAGCTGAACCTACTACAACTGTTAATGTTAGTGGCACAGGTTATTCTGTTGGTACTTTAGTTGCTAATCTTGAAGGCAATGTTACAGGTAATGTGACAGGGAATTTGACAGGTGATGTTACAGGTAATGTCACAGGAAATGTAACAGGTTCTGCTGATACTTTAACTACTGCAAGAGCAATAGCATTGTCAGGTGATGTAGTTGGAACTGCAAACTTTGATGGTTCTGCTGGTATAACTATATCAACTACAATACAAGCAAATTCAATTGCATTAGGCACTGATACAACAGGCAACTATATAGCCACTATAGCTGGTACAAGCAATGAAATTGAAGTATCAGGCAGTGGTTCAGAAACCGCAGCAGTAACAATAGGTTTGCCTAGTGACACAGAAATAACAACATCTTTAGGTGTAGGCGGTGGTTCTACTAATGGCGTTGTTATATCTCAAGGTGCTATTGCAATCAAAAATGGTGGTACACAATCCAATATAGATTTTTATTGTGAAGTATCTAATGCACACTATGCAAGATTACAAGCACCAGCACATTCAGCATTTAGTGGTAATGTAACTTTAACTTTACCGACAAGTACAGGTAATTTGATTGGTACAGGTGATTCAGGAACAGTAACAAATACAATGTTAGCTGGTTCTATTGCTAATTCTAAACTAGCAAACAGCACTGTATCTTTTGGTGGAGTTTCATTAGCATTGGGTGCTTCAGATGCAACACCTGCATTTGATTTAAGCGATGCCACAAATTATCCAACATCAAGTCTTTCTGGAACAATAACAAATGCACAATTAGCAGGTAGTATTGCAAATGCAAAACTAGCTAATTCAACTGTATCTTATGGTGGCGTTAGTTTAGCTTTAGGTGCTAGTGATGCTACACCAGCTTTTGACTTATCAGATGCAACTAACTATCCGACAAGTAGTTTGTCAGGAACAATTACTAATGCACAACTAGCAGGTTCTATTGCAAACTCTAAATTAGCAAATAGTACGATAACAGTATCGGATGGTTCTAATTCAACTGCTACATCTTTAGGTGGCACAATAACATTTTCAGGAACTTCCAATGAAGTAGAAGTCGCAGAAAGTAGTGGCACTGTAACTGTAGGTTTACCCAATGATGTTACTGTTTCTAACGATTTAACTGTATCTGGTAATTTAACTGTAACAGGTACAACAACCCAAACAGGTTCTGTAGTTACAGATAACAACTTTACAGGTTTAACAAATGCCAATACAGGTAATTCAACTGACTTTGGATTCTATGGCAAGTATGTAGAATCAGCGACTACCAAGTATGCTGGTTTATTTTACGATGCTTCAACTGATAACACTTTTAGATTATTTGTTGATACACAAACAGTACCTTCTACTACAGTAAATACAGGTGCTACAGGTTATGCAGCAGCTAATCTTATTGTAAATACACTTACAGGTAATGTAACAGGTAACGTAACAGGTAACGTAACAGGTAATGCTTCTGGTAATGCAGGTACTGCAACCGCCTTAGAAACCGCTAGAACCATTAATGGTGTTAGTTTTGATGGTACAGGTAACATTACTACTTTAACTGCTGGTACAGGCGTTTCTGTATCTGGTACAGCAGTTTCTATTGGACAAGCAGTGGCAACATCTGACAGTCCAACATTTACCAACATGACGTTATCTGGTACTGATTCAATCAAAGTACCTGTCGGTAATACATCACAAAGAAATGGTAGTCCTGTTGCTGGTATGTTCAGATACAATTCTGAAACAGGACAGTTTGAAGGTTATTCTACAGAATGGGGTGCAATTGCAGGTAGCGGTGGTGGTTCTGGAACTAATATGGACACCAACATTTTTACAGGTGATGGTTCTGATACTACCTTTACATTAAGCACTGCACCAAGCACAGAAAACAATTTAATGGTGTTTATTGATGGTGTCTTTCAAGCACAAAATGTTTACTCAGTATCTGGCACAACTTTAACTTTTGCTACTGCACCTGCTAATGGTAGGGTCATAACTGTTTATCATTCTACAACTACTGTTGGCGGTTCAAACAATACTTTAAACACTATGACAGGTGATGGTAGTGATACTACTTTGACGTTATCAACTGCACCTGTACATGAAAACAATGTATCGGTTTATTTTGATGGTGTTTATCAAAGTAAGTCTAATTATTCTGTTAGTGGCACAACACTGACATTTTCTACCGCACCACCAACAGGTGTTTTAGTAGAAGCTGTTACTGCTACTAATACTGACATCAGCACAGCTACACAATTATCAGATGCAGATGGCGATACTAAGGTACAAGTAGAAGAATCTTCTGACGAAGATAAAATTAGATTTGATACAGGTGGCACTGAACGTATGGCTATAGATAATGCAGGTCGTGTAACAATGCCATACCAACCTGCATTTGAAGCAACTTCTGGTACTTTTAGTGGAGATGGAACTGTAGCAGGTTCAGAAACTTTTGTTTTTAGTAATGCCAGAGTCAATATTGGCTCTCATTACAATGCTTCAACAGGTATATTTACCGCACCTGTGACAGGACTGTATCACTTTAGTTTTTTCCTATCTCCTGCATCAAATAGTAAGACTGCAAGATATTTTAGAGGTCAATTAGTAAAAACATCAGGTGGTTCTGATGACATAATTTTCGCACCACATAATACAATCAACGATGAGAGTGCAAACGCAGATTATAATAATATTGCGGCTAGTGGAGTCGTATCTTTGTCTGCAAATGACACTGTTAAAGTTCAATTTGGTAGTGCAATAGCAACAGATGGTTTCACTTTTTATGCAGATTTCAATTCTTTTTCAGGTTATTTAATAGGGTAAAATAGACTAATGGCAATCACAAAAGTATCAAGAGGTTTATTAAACACAGGTGTATCAGACAGTTCTGATTCTACTGCTATCACGATTGATAGTAGTGAGAATGTTGGAATCGGAGAAACTTCACCTTTAGGCAAACTTCATGTTAAGTCTGGAGAGTCAAGCGGTTCTGCTGATGCTAATGCAGACGAACTTGTTATAGAAGGTTCAGGGAATCATGGAATACAATTTTTAGGCAGTAATAGTTCACAAATACAGCTTTTGTTTGGCGATAATGATGATAGCGATGTAGGTTATCTAAACTACAACCATAGTAATAATTCTTTAAGTTTTGGTGTCAATGCAGCAGAAAGATTTCGTATTGATTCTAATGGTAATTTAGGTCTGGGAACTTCAAGTCCTTCAATGAAATTAAATATATCTCATGGAGACCAAGATGGGCTAAGATTTAATGTTGCCAATACAGCAGAAACTTTTATAGATTTTGGCGACACTGACGACAATGATGTAGGCAGAATCAGTTATGACCATGCTGATAATCACATGGCTTTTAGAACAAATGCAGCAGAAAGAATGAGAATTGATTCTTCTGGACAGGTTGGTATCAATACTACTTCTCCTAACGCAAAATTACACATTTCTACTGCAGATAGCACAACTTTTAATGCGGCTGATTCATCTTGGCATACTCAAGTAATAAAAAATGACACAGGAGCTGCAAGTAACGCTTCTGGATTAGCTTTTTACACAAGTGCTAACGGTTATCATGTAAACGCAGGTACAGGTATCGCTTGTGTGAAGAATGGAACAAATAGTGATTACGGTGCAGATTTGGTTTTCATAACAAGACCACAATCTGCTGTTGCAGCAGAAAGAATGAGAATTGATAGCTCTGGAAAGGTTGGAATTGGAACCACAAGTCCACATTCAGGTTATAAAGTTTCAATAGATGCAAATGCTACTCATGGTTTACACATAGGAAATATCGGTGGTAGTTATTCAGGACTTGTTACAATACCAGATTCATCTAATATTTACTTTCCATTGTATATATTTAATAGCTCTGGAAATGGAAATGGCTACATACTAAGTAATTCAAGTGGCACAACTTTTTCTCAAAGTGGTTCTGATATAGCCTTTAAAGAAAATGTAAAAAATTGGGATGAAAATGTTTTAGAAAGTTTTAAAAATATAAAACCTTCTACTTTTACATATAAAAGTGATGAAAATAAAAAAGAAATAAAAGGTTATATAGCACAAAATGAAGTAGATAAGTTTCCAGAAGCATATCCAATAAATCCTATAGATGGTAAACATTGGTTTAACCCAAGTGGTATGACTGTTTATCTAATGAAAGCAATCCAAGAACAACAAGAAATTATAGATGATTTGAAAGCTAGAATAGAGGTCTTAGAAGCATGACAACAAAAATACCTGTAGAACTTTCAAGTACGCCAAGCATTGTTGATAATGGCGATGCTACTGCTATCACTATAGACAGTAGCGAACGAGTAGGGATTGGTACTTCTAGTCCAACTTCAAATCTTCATGTGTTTAGTTCTTCTGGGAACGCTGCTACATTTATGCAAACAACAAACTCAGGTAGCTCTGTTTCTACTAATTACCAAACACCAAATAGAATTTTTTATACAGGCATTGATATTGGCGGTGCTAATTCTGCTTACACAATTTATGATGGTACAGCAGGTTCAGAAAGAATTAGAATTAATTATCTTGGTGATATTTTATGTGGTATGACTTCTGCTAGTTATTTAGCAGCACAAGACGGCATACAAATAAAAAAAGCGGGAAATATTAGAATCGGTGGTAACGGCACAGCAGCAAGAAATGTTATGGCTTTTGTAAATGGTACTGACGGCACACCCGCACAAGTAGGTTATATACAAACATCTGGTTCTGGAACTGCTTTTGGAACTACCTCTGATTATAGACTTAAAGAAAATGTTAATTATGAGTTTGATGCTCTATCTAGAGTTAAACAACTAAAACCTGCAAGATTTAATTTTATAGTTGATGCAGACAAAATAGTAGATGGATTTTTAGCACATGAAGTTTCAGATATTGTTCCAGAAGCAATATCAGGCACAAAGGATGCTGTTGATGATGAAGGCAATCCTGAATATCAAGGCATAGACCAAAGCAAATTAGTACCTTTATTAACAAAAGCAATCCAAGAACAACAAGCTATAATAGAAGATTTACAAACACAAATTAACGAGGTAAAAAATGGCAATTAACTATACATGGGATGTTAAAACTGTAGATGTTAAAAAAATAGACAGCAACGCTGATACTGTCTTTAACGTACATTGGCGATTAAACGCTGAAGATGATGCTAATACTGTAAAAGATATGCAAGGTAACGATGTACCTGCTACTGCTTCAGTATATGGTACACAATCTTTAGATACTTCTGACTTATCAGACTTTACTGCTTTTGCAGATTTAACTGCAAGTGACGTACAAGGTTGGGTTGAAGCAGCTATGGGTGAAGAAGCAGTTACCAATATAAAAGCTGGTCTTGATGCTCAGATTGACGAATTGGTAAATCCTGTAGTGCAAACAAAAACTATAGGCTAAACAGAATAATTTTTGTACAATAAACTATGGATGAAACAAAAAACATAGAGTCTACAGAAGAACCGACTCTCATTACTTTTAATGAAAGAGAATATAAATCTTCTGAACTGACTGACGAACAAAGGGATATTGCACTTAAATTAAGAGCAACAGCAAAACAACTTAATTCTTTACAAGATGCTTATGATTCATTTGTCTGCCTTAGTGATTATAAAAACATTCTGATTAAAGGATTTGAACAATCAATGACTCAGGATGAAGAAGCAGCAGACAGCGAAACAAAAACAATCGACTAAAAGACCTACAGTTGAACAAGTAGCTAATGCCCTTGATAGGCATGAAAGAGTTTGTGAACAAAAGTGGAAAGAAAACTTTCGCAGATTGGATTCTATAGAATCTGATATAAACACCACAAACAAAAGACTTTGGCAGATAGCAGGTATTGTTATCGGTCTACTATCTTCATTAGTAATCAATGCTTTCTTCATTTGAAATGAACCTTGAAGAATATTATGTTGAAATCTCAATATTTCTAGCAAGTGTCTTAGGAGGTCTTGCTCTTAAAGATTATTCGGTATCTTTTATCAAAGGTCTTAAATTCAAACTAAACTCACAATTCAACGAAGGCGATAAGGTCTTATTAGATGGCGAACAAGCCATGATAATCAAAATAGGCATGGGTACTACTGTTTTTGGTGTTTATGGTCGTGATGGCTATACATGGCGTTATATCAGCAATACCAAGATTGAATCTCTTAAATTAGAAAAGATAGTTGATAAAGACTTACACCAAGATTCTGCTTATGAAAAGCGACAAAAATTAAAAAACATATTAGAGGGCAAAGAAGATGATTGATAAATTTTTTAAACCAATTAGTGATTTAATCGGTAAAGCCATACCTGATAAAACGAAGCGTATGGAATTAGAAGCAAGTATCAAATCACAAATGATAGATTTGCAAAAATCACAAAATGAAATAAATCTAGCACAAGCAAAACATGGTTCTATCTTTGTCGCAGGTGCTAGACCTGCCATCATGTGGATATGCGCATTGGGATTAGCATGGGCATATTTTTTAGCACCAATACTGAATTGGGTAGTGTGGACATTTACGATTGATATAGTGCCACCTGATATTGATACTGAAGGTCTTATGACTTTAACATTATCAATGTTGGGTTTAGGTGGTATGCGAAGTTTTGAAAAATTCAAAGGCGTTGCAAGAAACAACATGCGAGAAGAAAACATTAAAGATTCATATAAACCATAATGGAAACAGGTGTTACCAAAGAACTAATTGATGATTTAAAAGAAATGCTTATCAAGAATGAAGGCATGGAACTTAAAATGTATCAGTGTACAAGTCAAAAATGGACAATTGGTGCAGGGCGTAATATTGAAGATAATGGCATATCTATTGATGAAGCCGAGTTAATGTTAAAGAATGACATGGATGGTGTCTTTGCAGATTTAGATAGGAACATACCTTTTTGGCAATCCATGCCTTACAACGTAAGATTAGTCTTAGCAGATATGTGTTTTAATCTTGGTATCAAAAGATTGTGTAGATTTACTAAGATGCTTGAAGCTATGGAAGAAAGAAATTTTGAACTAGCTGGTGAAGAGTTGTTAGATTCTACTTATGCGGTACAAGTAAAAAAACGAGCCGATAGAAACTACCGACTAGTTATAGAAGAGAATTAGTTTCTCTTAAGATTGAGATAATGCTAGGCTATTATTACTATTGTATGCCTACAAGATACTCTGCCAAAATATCATCTTTCTAGAATGTAATTTTTAGACTTATGTATAAGAACGCTTGTGTTTCATCATCTGTATCTCCA
>VMHT01033288.1_pt1 | contig 32056 bp, 31 predicted proteins | sample 4693611 | NCBI WGS metagenome assembly VMHT01 (sample SAMN12280063, study PRJNA550983) | marine metagenome | isolation source: seawater sampled from same location over 5 years 0.02-0.2 micron viral filtrate | place: USA: collected off the coast of southern California halfway between the port... ...
AGCACGCCGTCAAGGCTGACCTTAACGTCTGCTTGTTTGATATATGGGAATGTAAAATTAAAAAGGGACGTAGTACCGTCCCCTGGAATAATATGTTGGGTAACAGCCATTTTTAATCAGAAGGAAATCTTAGTGCGTCTTGACGGCGGACAAAGTCTTTGTCAAGTTTAATTTTTCCTTGGAGAGCTTCATCAAGTCGTTGCTGAAATGCCCGAGATGTTGGTGTCTGTCCTAGTCGCATAACGTTTTTAGCAGCCTTACCATAGGCACTAATACGTCGCATCAATTCTTTGTAAACGGGAGTATCTGATTCATCTTGTCCAGACTCGATTCGTAAATCGGAGTTGGGCTTATCAACAAGCTTATATTGATCACTATTAAAGTAATCGAGGAGATCTTTCCGAAGCTTGCCGTCACCAGCCTTAATCAGTTCGTACTCAACCATTTCTTTGTTGGTGAGGTCTACATCGTCCATAGTCCTCATCTCCTCATCAATGTTCACCCCCGCATCAAACAGTTTTTTGTGGACAGGATCGGTGCGATTTTGGGAGAACCGGAGACCAAGAGGAGAGGCCATATTGAATAGAGCCAACAGGTTGCCACCACCAACCCCATAACCGTCACGAGTGAGCGCCTCGCCTGTGAGCGGGTCTGTACGTGCGGGAAGGGTTGATGAGATACCAACACCACCATTTTTCTTGATGAACCAAGACCACATCGGTTCAATGGCAGAGCGGTGCTCACGAATGTACGGGTCAAGAATTTGTCCCACCTGACTACGTGCCCCAGAGAAAGGAACAATGCCACGGGCAACGTTGGCACCTACATCCTTAAGACCGCCACCTTGAGTTGTGAGGATTTCAGCTGCACTAGCCACCTGAGCCAAAAAGCTTTTATTGATAATGTTTGAGCCAATAGCTGCAGCCGCAGTATCAAGACCCAACTCACCCTCAACTCCAAGGGCTCCAATGTCAGCAAACAGACCGATGATGGTGGTTGCGGGTTCCAATCCTTGGTAGTTGACCTCTCCACCAAAAGGCAGTTTCAAGGTGAAGGGTTTGTTACCAGATAGACGCCATTTTTTGTTGTCTTCTGCATTAAGTGGTCCTGCACCAGTCAACACACCAGCAGCGCCCATCGTGGTTGCAGAAGCACCAATCACATAGGACATTGCCTCTTGACCGTCACGCATTGCCCGGTAGTAGGCAGAGCCGTTTTTGTAAGCCTGGCTACGCTTTTTCATGTAGCTAGAGAGGCCAGGTGTGAGGCCCAAGGCACCCTTGAGGATCATTGAGGGCGTTTTAACAAAGGTCAGTCCCACTAGACGACCACCAGGCATAGAGGCAAGCTGGTTGAGGCCCTTAGTCAAAACATCTGAATCTTGGAGGCTTTGCTGGAATGTAAAGACCTTTGAAAGCTCTTCAGCCTCAGGGTCAATCAGTGTGAGTTTGTCTTCAGCAAACACGTCAAGCTCGTGTTTTGCCTTGTACTGTTGAACCAACTCAGCAAACTCTTCAGAAGATTTGGCAGTCAGAGGACGATCACCAAGGGTTGCCATTGCATCTTCAACCGCACGGCGGCTGATGATCTGACGCCCAGCAACAACTTTGAAGAAACTATCGACAGTACCCATTGCCCGCATCATGGGGCTGAAGAATGGGCTAAGAAGGATTTTTCTTAGGTTGATAGCTGTAGAAAGAAAAGTTTCCGCCATCCAGTCCAACTCACCATTATTGGACATGGCCTCAATCTTTGCCATCTTTTTAGTCAGTTCTTCGTCCCAGACCTGATAGTTGGGTGAGTCGAAGTCAAGACCTTTGACGTTGTTGTTCCAAATGCGAGGTAGGAGATCAGTCATCTCCATATATGTCTCGTAAGTAGCTCCCAAAGCCGCTACAGCCTGCCTGCGAACCAGCTCTTTACTCTTACCCGGCAAATGGGTGCCGAGAAGGGCTAGAAGGGGATGACCGGTTGACTGGTAAAAGTTACCCCAGAAGTTCCTAGCTTGAGTAGCAGGGCCAGACAGAATAGAGTTGATGTAGAAACCATCAAGGTTTTTGACGTTGGCAGAGTACAGTGCTTTTGCAACGTCTAGGGTATTGGCAGGCGTGTTATGCGAAAAGGCCAAGGTCTCGATAGCCCGTTTCATTTTATTGGCTGCAGCTTTGGGGTTTGTTCTGATCAAATCACCCATAGCCAACATACGCTTGTACATCAGCTCTTTACGAGCCAATATGTCGTTGTTGCGGTTGATAAGCTCGTCTAAAAGCTCACTATTTTCAGGCAACGCCTTAGATCCCGTGTTCTGGGCAATGTACTTACGCTCATTAAGATGAGATCCAACGGCTGCGTCATCGCCTTTCAAGAAATTAAATAGAACAAGAAAACGTTCGTTAATACGTTCTAAGTTCATCTGAACTTCAGCAGCACCCTCCTTCATCTGATTAGTAGATTGCTGACTAAGTTCTTTAATCTCAGGCAGCATCTCCCGAATGACGCGATTCATTGCTTCGCGCCCCTCGATGCTGGTGATAAAGAAACGCCCATCGTTCATCTGGGTGCCAAAATCGGGATTGCTACGCAAAGCTGCATCTAATTCGTTTCCATCCAGACGCTTGATTTCAGCGACAAGGTCATCTGTAAGTTGGCTTTGCATAGCCTCCACAACTTCTGACTCAGTACGGCCAGGAATCTTTGCTAGTTGCTCACTGATTGATCTAAGGGTGAGGTACTTGTCACTGTCCCTAGCCAATGAGCGTATGTTTGCTTCAGTAAGGGAAGAGGGTGTGGGTCTAGCAGTACCGACGTTGGACTCGGTGCGGGGAGGGTTGCTGCCCAGGGGGGCTCGTGCCTTGGTGGGAATCAGTTGATCAGATTCCTTACCAGCCTCCATCGCTTGTTTGCGAGTGGTGGGTTGAATAACCTCTGCCTTTTGAACGATCTCATCAACCTTTTCAGGGGGGATGTCTGGGTCGTTCTTGGCTTTGATCTCTTCAGCCTTGGCTTTGAACTCAACGTCTTGCCCGTTGAATCGGGCATACATTGCCTCACGCTCCAGTTCTAGCTGTTTGAGCATCTGACGAGCCAGGATCTGTTCCTGGAACAGGGGCTCTAGTTCTTGACGTTGGGCAGCAGCAGCCTCGTCAGCAGCCTTTGCCTCAGCCTTGAGACCCTCTACCTGCTTGTTTAGACCCTCAACAGTGTCGATAGACTCATCAATAGGAGCGGGTCGTTCGACGTTGGGTAGACGCTTGAGCAGGTTTTGCTTGACCGTTGTGTCAGGGCCTTCCTGAATGGATTCAATAAGTGCATCTATGTTTCCACTGGTTAATCCCTTGACACGGCGACCAGCTGTGATGGTGATGCCCCGAGGGAGAAGTTTGTTGTCTTTTAGATATTTGACTTGATAGGCAGACAGGTTGAGCGTAATTGTCTGAGTAGCCTCAAGATCTGCCTGACGAGGAGCGTCAAGTGATCGAACCTGTAGATCTTCAATGTCAGCAGCCCGACGACCACTCACAGTAGATTGCTGAGTCAGATTTTCAGACAGTTCCTCAACCCGAAGGTCGAGATCAGAAGACATTTGCTGTGCATCAGCAATGTTACGGTCGATCTGATCCATCTGGCGCTGCAGACCAGGCCAAGACAGACCATCAATCACCTGCTCCTCAGGATCACCACCAAATTTGACAGTGTTATAGGTTTTGTCGATCAGGTTTGCGGCACCAAGGGCGCGTGTACGGGCTTGTAGGTACTGGACAATGCCGTTGTCGCCCTGAGCTGCCTGTTCGATCAGGTTGTTGAGGGGTTGCCGAGCATCTTCTAGGGCACGAAGAGCAAAGTCTTGCTGGACTTTGAGTGTGTAATTAAGAGTCTTACCAAACTGATCCTCTGCATAGGTCTTAGCCAGAAGGTTATTCAAACGGCCACGAGCCTCAAGAGCCTTTTGTGATGCCTTGGGGTCTTGTTTGACACCAGGAAAATACTTGCGACCAACTGGTGAAGACCGAAACTTAGACCACAGTTTCAGATCACGGATAGCATCAATAGCTTTACCACCAACAGCTTCAAACAATGCGCCCTCCAGACCATTCAATGTACGGTTGTGGATGGGGTTATTGTCATCAGAGGTCTGGAACATCTGCGTCCAGGGGGTGCTACCGACGAGAGTGCTGTCTTCACCCGTACCGTCAGAGCCAATAAAGTCTTCTACAAAGCCGGTAGCTGCTCTTCCACCTGCAAGACCAAGAACTGTTTTGCCCGTACCAAGTTTGGCAAAGGGACCAATGCGGCTAAGTTGCCGCGAATTGATAACATACCGTCCAAGAGTACGGACAGCTTTGCCCCATGATGTGTTGTTTTCTCGAACAAAATTAAAGTCTACGTTTGCGAAGTCGTTATCAACCTCGGGAAGAACGCTAAGAAGGTCTCCAGGAAGATTGACAACACCCTCAGCAAAGTCTTCGACCGCACCAAAACCTGCACGAATCAATTCACCACCAATACTGGTGCCTTGATCGATCTGTTCTTCAATGGCTTTCGCGCGTTCACCAGCAATAGCGCGATTTGTGGCAGCGGCTTCACGAATTTCGTCAGCATCACGCTCATCAAACGCATCTACAATTCGTACTGCAGCCTCGTTTAAAAACTGCCCGACAGGATTGTCGATTTCAACAGGGGCGTATGGACCCAACTGCTCAGATTCCTGCTCCTCCTCAGGCTCTTCAGAAGAGGTTTCTAGGCTAACTTTCGGTTGTTGCGCGTTATCTAGTTGTTCAGCGAGTGGAATCGGTTCCACTTCTTCGTAGCCAGCAGGCAGTTCAAAAGGCATAATTAGTAACGATTTAGGTCATCAATAAGTGCTTGTTTTCGCTTCGCATAAAGCGAGTGGTGGTAACGCATCCAGCTCTCTTGTGCAGCTACAAGCTGTTTATCACTTGGATTAGCGGCAGTAATAGCGGCCCAAACATGGCCATATTGGGGATCGTTTTCGTATGCGCGAAGTTCGGACATAGCAAACTGCATTTGCACAGTCGGATCGCTTACATCTTTGCCTTCCTTTTCAGCAAAGGCTATTAATGCATCTTTGCGGCTATTCCGATGGGCAAACAGGCCAAGACCTGTAGGTTTGCCGTTTTCAAAGTCATGCTCAGCTTTTGGATTGCCGCCTGACTCAGCCATCATCACATGGGAGAACCAAATAGCACCACGCCGTGAAAGACCTTGATTGATGGCAAAGTCCATAGCGTCTTGCTGCGATACACGCTTTGTGTATGGAGACACCACAATTGTGGGTTCTGGGTCGTTAATTTGACCCGGCATACCCCATAGTCCAGCTTGGTTTCCAAGAAACTCTCGCGGGGTTACATTTGCCTGAGTAGCCAGATCACGGACAAGAGGATCAATTTGTCCGGTTTTTTCGTAAGCGTTTACGAATTTAAGGATCTCAGGCGGCGTTAAAAAGACACCAGTCTCGGAATCGAGACGCCCAAGCCGCCCAGAGCGAGCAGAAGCACGAGCCTTTTCGCCAGTGAAGAATACTGCATTTCTATTTTGATTCGGTATTGATTGGGGTTTGAAGTTAACTGCATTCTCCGCACCAAACTCAAACTCGTCGTCGGATTGACGTAGCTCAGGAATAGAGTCTGTTTTGTCGTCAAATACGATTTTATCTTCGAGTAAGTCAGTTTGCCTTGAAAGCCAGTCCTTCATAGCGTCGGCGTTCTTATCGCCCTGTCCATCAGTGACCCAAGCTTGGAAACGAATCTCTAGCTGCTCTTGTCGATTTCTAATAACAGCATTTACCTGTTCTCTCAGCTCAGGTTTTTGGTTTAGTTGAGCCTCAGTAATAGACGGCCTCAGAGACTGAATTTTAAGCTTCTGAGTTTCAAGAGTGGTTTTATACAGAGGATGGATGGTCGCCAATTTCTCAAAGGAATTAGCTGCCTTGGCAATGCGGTCTTTCTCAGATTGCGGCATACCAGGGTTCAGTGCAATCCTCTGCCGGATAAGCTCTGGTGTCAGACCTGGGGTGGAAAGGAACTCATCATTAGAGTTGATAACAGCTGTCAAGTTGCTTGCCTTCTGTTTACCCAACCATTCCCTAAAAGCACCACGTTGTTTAAGTGGAAGGTTTTCAGATTGGTCCCAATAATACTGACGACGTTCAGTAAGAACTGAAACATCAGTAATGGTTGCTAGTTCCTCTTGAGCAGAGGCCTTCAGACGTTCGCCCAATTCTTTTGCTGCCTCATCTGCAGCCTGCGCCTGAGCTTTGTCAAAGGTTTCTTGATATTTCAAATAATCACTTATCACGTCTTGACCAGCGGCCAGCAATCTTTCGTCTGCTTTGATTGTTGTGACAAGTATATCTAGGGCAGTCATGTCCCCAGATTCATAGGTATCAGCTTTTAGATCATTAAGCACATCACCAAGATTCCTAGAGAAATTTTCTGGATCCTTAGAGAACAGTTGGAGCAGCATGTTGGGCAAATCTGCCGCAAACTCGGAACTTTTAGATGCTGTGCGGATCTGATTTCGAGCCAGACCAATAGATGACTCGACAGTAAACTTTTGGTTAGCCTCGTTAAACTCGGTAGCAATTTGCAGCTGTGATGTGATCAGTGTCTTTGCTAGATATTTGTTTTGAATCTCAGCAGGCAGGCTAGTAAGACCACGTTCGATCATGAAATCAATAGTCTTCTCTTGCAAGAAAACCTGTAGCTTCTGATCTGCATTTGGGTCACCAAAGTTCAAGACACCAGCCGCAATGGCGTCTTCCTTGGCTTGCTGTAAGTAGCCCTTTAATTCTAAGCTGTTCTTGATTGCAATACCTTCCTGAACACCATAGGCATAGAAGCCGTTGTGGGATCGAAGGTTTGTAGCATCGTTTGGTTTGCCCTCAACATCTAGTTGACGTGCTTCATTATCCAAACGCATACCCGTGGCTACACGGGCATCTTGCGCCACATTGAGTACATCGTTTCCTGCCCCGAAGTTACGGAGCATTCCATCTAGCTGACCCTGTGCTTGTAGGCGTTGGTTAGCGAGATTGATCTCCTCGGCCTTTTGCTTGTAGAGCGTCTCAGAAAAATTAAGAAGTTGATTTCCAAAATTAGAGAGAGACTTTGCTTCCTGAGAACTAAATTGCTGCTGCAGCTGGTTACGGATGATCTCTTGCGAATTCTGCATCCGGCGGATTTGATCCTCCTGTTGCATTTGCATCCGCTCACCCTCAAGCTCTTGGCGACCGAGGATTTCGTTTGCTTTGGCTGCTAGTTGTTGGTTAGTGCTGAGGTTTGCAGACTCAAGGCGTTGTTGCTGAATAGCTGTCTCATCCAGAATTTGATTATTAAAGTTCTGGAACCGCTGAGCAGCGTTACGTGCTTCGTGGGCACTTTGTAGTTTTTGATTTTCTTGGCGGGCTAACTCTGCCAGTTGCTTAGTTCTATCTGGGGCACGGAGATCTGAACGAACAGACGACTGCCGCCCCCGCATCTCAATAGAGCGGAATGGAGTGTTACTCATTAGTTCATATATTCTGCGATAGTGTTAAGTTTGAGACCAGGACCACCTGTGGTGGGAGGTTTTTTAATCATTGCATTAGCACTCATACCAGCAGAAACTCCACTCAGAATGGAGCTTCCAATACCAGCCACCAGACCAAGCGTGGAGGGCCTAGGAGACGCTGTTGGCATTGCTGCATAGCTTGGCCCCTGAAGCGGACCAGGATCGTCCATAAAGCTTGCAAATACCGGTTTAGGTGCGTATTCAGAAAAGACTGGCGGTGTTACATCAGGCAGGCTGAGGGGTTCAGTAGGTCGAGGGATAATCGAAGCTATTGCCTCTGCATCTTTCTGTGCCTGTTCGAGGAAAGCGTTCGTACTATCGGCATAAAAATCTTCAACAGCCATCGAGTAATTACGCTCTGCCATACGCATATCACGTCCATACTTGGCACCTTCGTTTAAAACACCAAGTCCGATACTTTGACCACTGCGACCAGAAGCAAGAATTGCCCCTTGAGCTTGAATACTAGAGACCATAAGACGCTCAGCTTCAAAAGCTCTCTGAGCCTTTGCATTAAGTTTTTTATTTTGAGCCTCTTCAAGCCTAGCGTTGACGTTTAGTACGTTAAGTTTTTTTTGGTTTTCAGCTCGCGTTTCAGAAAGTATTGCCTGGTTGAGCTGACTTTGGAATTGAAGTTGGTTTTGAAGATTAGTAAAATTATTTTGCTGCTGAGTCATGAGGTATTCACGTTGAACACGAGCATTAGCAGCGTTAGTTTGCTGGGTATTTAGAACCCATTCATTCAAAGTTTTTTGGTTAGCGATATTGATCTGTGCATTCTGCTGCTCCATAGCGAACAGCGCCTGCGACTGGGCAAAGGATGCCTGTTGTTCAGCAGCTCTATTGGCTGCCTGCATTTGATTAAAGGCTTGGGTATCTGCGAAGGATGCAGCCTCTTGCTGTTGTTGATAACCAGCAATAGTCTGAACACCGCCAACAACTGCAGTTGCAATACCCAAACCAATTACGGGATCGCACATAGTTTGGCAAATTCAACGTAAGTAAGACGTTTTGGACCTACGGGCACATAACACAAACGCTTGAATCCCAGCATGTGTAGGAGCTTTCCGTGCATCCTATTTCTGGGATCCATAATGTTATGGAGCATTGTGTATTTTTGACCTTCTAACCACTTCTTTGCTTCTTTGAAGAAAAGAATGGGCATTGTCTCCACAGCAGGTGTGGTGAGCATCCATACACGTCCTATACCATTGTCTTCTTCAACCACACCAGCAAAGCCTGAAAGCGCTCCGTCTGGGTTAAAGAAACAAATTGGGTCTTTAGACAATGCAACGCTCATAGGAAGGGCGTAAAAAGGGGGGTGTCCAAGACCCTCCAATTCCCGTCTGTCTTCCCACCTGAGCAGCCCGGAACTTTGCCAGGCCAGCTCAACTGTAGCGGGAAGAATATATTTAGATTTGTCTGATTCCTTTAGTGGTGTAGGTTCCATACCATGTTGCAGCGATGAAAGAAACAGGGAACGGTGTGTTTGATGTGATGGTGACATCGGCATCAGTACCCTTCCCATAGACAGGGATGTTGTTATCAATGATTTCAGGCAATGGTGCAGAGCTTGCCTTATAGGAGTTTGCAATCGTTTGTGGAAAGCTGTAACTCTTTGCGGTGCGTCCTACAAGCGAGACACTTGCATCGAAAGGACCTGAGTCAGAGCTTTGAATAACGAGTCTGGTAACTCTAGGGATATTGACCACATCAGCTTGGACACTGCCAGAGGCTTGAGCACTCTTACGGAAGAATTTAGGAAGGCCAATAGTTGTGGTGTATTGGTAGCCAAGAGTGATTTTGCTTGCCCCAGTTCTATTGCCCAAGATTTCTACATAGTCATCAACACCATTGTTTCCGTGGGTAGGGTTGATGTATAGAGTGCCTTTAATATCGCTGGTGTCGTCAACAACAACCACTGGAGTTAGCGTTGAATCGTAGGTGTTGGTTGGAAAGAAGACTCTAGTTTTATCGTTAGCTGAGTCATAAGCAACAGTGAGATTACTTGTAAACAAATCCAACCGATACTCATAGTCAATACCATTAGTATTAACAGCCGTACCTTCGACATCAGAAATAACAGTACAAGTGGACAGACATACTGCGTTCTGTTGGGAGGTCACAAAGAAGTATTTATCGTGATTGGTGGCCTGGAGGAGACACTCGCCAGGAAGCAACCATCGCAGCCAAGCAGCCATCACACGCTCAGTGCCGCTATTGAAGTATTTAAAGACGTACAACTCATCCGGGTCATCGTTTCCGAGGAACGTGACCATAGATGCAGAGGTATTAGCAACAATAGAACGGAGATCTCCCGGCACATAGTTAGGAGCTGTTCGAGACAAATCAGCTCTGGTAGGCCGATTGTCCACAGAGGTAACAACCATCTCTGTCACCTGGGAGTATTTCTGGTTTTCATCAACATAAATAATTGATGTACCAGTTTCTACAGGTGAGATGTTGGTGTTATTGGGGAGTGTGCTGAATGCTTTGATTTGGGCGGTTTTAGGTCCGAAGGAATCAAGATCAGACGTGAGCATGAACTGGGCATGTTCAGAAAAGATCAAAAGACCTAGCTGGTCGCCAATCGCATACCGCATCGAAACAGGCCTCAGGGACCCAGAAGCCAGGTCAACAACGTCTTCGTCGGATGTAGTCAAGGCAGACACCCGGAACATATTGAAGAAGTTTCCTGGTTGAGAGCAGATCACGTTGGTTCCTGCCAGCAACACAAGACGGTTGCGGAAGAAACTCATCCCTGTGATTGTTTGTTGGACAAACGTAGGCATAGGGTTGGTCTCGTCATCTCCCACCCGTCGCTCAACCCAGTAGAGATCCTCGTCAGCCTTATCGGCTTCATTTAGGGATCGGAAAGTAAAAGTACCGTTTGACTCACGAATGATTGCGTGAGGCATTGTGTCGGGGTCAATGTTGGTGACAATGCCCGGAGCAACGGTTTCCTCCCAAGCACCCACACCTGAGGTTGCTGTACCGTCAACGACAAACTTGACGAAGTAATCGTCAGCTTGACTTCTGTCTAGGTTCTGTACTTTAAGAACCATATCCTGAACACAAGATCCAGGAAGGTCAGCAACGTCCCTCACACTGCCTTTGAAGGCTTGCAAGGAAGTAGCCGACAAACCCCCACGAGCCTCAATGGTGAAGTCAGTGCTCTTGGTGATATGAATAACGTTGGCGATCTTAGTAACTGTGTAAGTATTAGGAATCTGAGATGCCAGGTTATCAATAATCAGACGAACACTAATAGTTCCAGTAGCTGGGGTTGTATAGGCATAGTTGGTGCCATCAAGAGTGAGAGTATACTCAGTCCCGTAACTAACAACCTGTAGAACAATCAGTGCTTCTGGATCACGGGTTGCGCTAGTAGTCGAAAGAGTGGTTACAGTTTTAGTCCTATTAAGGACAAAGTTGTAGTCATTGATCTGCAGCATCTCGAAGTCTGATTCTGCTACGCCAGCGACGTAAGCAGTTGCTGCAGCGGTTTGGGGATTGACAGTAGCCTGAACACCATTCGTGGCATTCCAAACCCGCAGCTGACCCGCTGGGCTGAATTGCCCAATGTATTGCTCAGTCGAATCTCTAAATATAGAGAACCACCGACCATCTGCTGTGGCGTTAGGGAGCTGTGAGACAAGCTTCAAGCCCGGTCTACGGAGCAGCCCATAGGTAGGGTCGGGATGACAGTTATCGGCCTGTGTGAGCTGTCCTGGGAGCTTTAGAGAGTCAGGCTGCTGCGAGAAGCCCCCTAGGAAATTAGGGATTCTTTGTGATACAGAAGCCATTAGCGCATAAGGGTACGGAACGGTTGATAGCCGGTGTAGCTATTGAGGCCATCTGGCTGGCCAAAGATGTTGGGTTTAGCGGTCTGCGTGTCGTACTCGATGCAGATGGCTCGTGTAGTTGACTCGTCAGTAGAAATAAGTTGAACCAATTCCTCAGAGGTAACTAGGCGGCTTGCATAAATACGCGAAGCCCTAGCAGTGATGTACTCCCTGTAAGGCTGAGGACAGGCATCAAAATCAAAGTTCCAGACAACGTCGCAGTAAAGAGTTTCATCAAACTCAAAACTATGCTTTTCTTTGTTGTAGAACTTTCCTTGGCGTTCGACGACAAGCATCTTGTCACTGCCGTGCTTAGAGAAGGACAGCGTGAAGCTGATGAGGTTGTCAGGAACAGGGATTCTATTGTCGTTTTCCCTAGGAAAAGGGTATTCGAGTTCGGTATTGAAGTTCCACCCCTCAGCAAGGACATTCCGCGTCGTCTCTTCCAAGATGGCTTTGGCTGTAAAGACCTCAGGGTTGTCGGTGTCGAGGGTGGTAACAGCCGCTCCGCCGATGCAGGAGAGCATCTGGTTTACGGCATCTAGGACAGTAGTACGTGCGGTCATAAGTGCTATTTAGCTGAGTGTGGTCGTCCCGGTCTGGGGACTAAAAAAGAGGGGCCGTAGCCCCCAAATAATCAAACGTTGCGGAATGCACCAGCCACAGAAACGCGGACAGCGCCTGCACCCATAGCCAGACGGCCTACAATCAGGTCGCCCTGATACATGATGGAAACGTCGGAGCCAGAGGTTTGCACAGAAGGACCGATTGCTTCCACGCAAGCCGCAGCATCGCGGTGGAAGATGAGACCACAGGAGTTCGCGAAGTCGGTGGCATCACCGTAATCGTTCTTCTCGTTGGTGGTATCGGTGTTCTCGATGGTAGTACCAGTGCCAACGCCATACTTACCCAGGAAGGGGATGTTGTTGGACTTGTAGATCTTGATACCAGCGATCTCGTACAGACCTTCGCCGGAAGTCAGGTTGCCCTGGGTGTTTCCGAGGTCGCGGTTGAGGATATTGGTGTCTACAGAAGAGATCAAGCTGTAGTATTGACGGGGGCTAAGCACAGCCACACGGCCATCCTTAGGAGCAGACCGTTCGTCGAGAACAGCTGCAGCTTCAAAAAAGCCGTCCACGAGTGCTTGAGCGTCATACTCTTTGTTTGCACCCAGGTTGACTTCAAAGCCACCGGGTTCGCCGGTCACAGCAGCAGTAGCTTCAGCGGCTTGATCCAGCACACGGAAGATACGGCGGTCATAATGTTCGGCCAGAGATTGACCGATTTGACGGGCGATTGGACCACGAATATCGTAGTGAGCAAGAACTTCGTCCAGCTCATATACGAAGGCTTGGCTAACAAGCAGCTGGTCAACAGTGATGGTGGTTTCTGCTTGCTTAGGAGCGCCATCAGTACCAGCGCCGTTACCCAACAGGGGGGTGCCCGGCGTATGGAAAGATGCACTCATAGCCCCAGTGTGGATGAACTGGGCCTCTTTGCCTGAGGTCAGAGTGCGGCTCTGAACAAGGGGCTTAGCGATAAGGCTGTTACGGAAAGATTCATAGACCTCACCCGTAAACAACTTCAACAGGAGGGCGCGAGAGTCGCTACCCCCATTAGACGCGCCGGGGCGCGTAAGGAGCATGTTTGCCATTGTTAGTTAATAATTTAAAATAGACCGTTTATTTGCTATCTATTTAAGAGATCTCTATTGTCTAAGTATTCAGTTGGAAATAAATTTATTCCGATATGGGGTATCGCGTTGGCGGCCCAAGATCTCGGGCTGGTTTTTTACAAGGCCCAAAGCTTCCTTCATACGGCTAAGAGGGAATCGAACCCTCCCGAAACACCAGTAGCCGTCTTCCTTAAACCATTCCTTTCGGGGTTTGCGTTGAAAGATGGGGCCGCTCACGCGCTGACACCCCTCTAGCCATCTCTCGTGGCGAGTAACGTTCATGAAGTTAGTGTTTACTACTTACATGAGAGCCCCAGAACGGGCGAGCTTTTGCTCGACATCCATTCGATAAGCGGGATCATCGCGGTAACGAGGATCAGAGATAGCCCTGGAAAGTTCTGCCTGGCTACGGAATCCAGGCTCAGGACGTACTGCCCTGTTCCCAGACACCTGCTTACCCTCGAAGCCGTTGGACTCGACGTATTTCGATCGAAGTCCCTGGACTGCCCAATATACGGAATTGGGGTCTCCACTGGTGACAACTGCGTCATAGGCAGCAATCTCCTCAGGAGCTAGTGCATCGCCAGCCCAGGCGATCATCTGTTGATATGGCTCAGTACCACCAACAGACCCCATGATCCGGTCAACGTCTTCCTGGGGCATTGCACCAGGCTCGGGATCGCCTTTGGAGCTATTGACGTATTGAACCCATTGCTCAACCAGTTCTTTGCTGTCTAGCTGAGCCAGCTTCTCAAGAGTGTCCGGGGAAAGCTCTCCGCCCTCTTCATACTCCTGGCTAGCTGCCTCCAGGGCTTGATAGGTCTCTGATTGCTCTTCGACCTCCTCTTCACCCTGATCATCACCAGACTCTTCCTCAGAAACCTCTCCAGTGGGTTCTTCAGTGGTGGTCTCTGTGGCGTCTTCCTGGGAACGTTCCCCAAGCTTTTTCTGAAGCTCCAGGTACGCCTTCTCAAGCTCCTCCGCAGATTTGTACTTACCCGCATAGCGCGAGCTTTCCTGATCAGCTTTTCGAGCATCCTCATAGGTTTGTTCCTGTGCTGCCTCTTGGGCTGCGATGAGACGCTCGCCCTCAGCTAGGGCTTTGACCTCAGCTTCCTTACGGGCAGCCTCAGCCGATTCATCAATGGGGTTAAAGGTGTTGGTGGTAGCCATTAGTTGTGTTTTACTCGGACAGAATTAACTCGTGCTCCCGTTACACGTTGGGAGTTGGGTTGTCCCACACGGGACGCCGCAATGGTGGGTCGAATCTTGACTTGCGGTTTGTATTTGTTATCAGGCTCCTGCGGGGCCGACTGGGCCTTCCGCTGGGGGGCCTTGCGGGGCTTCTTCTCCTCCATCTTCTAATGCTTCTCGGATACGTGGGTTTTTCTCAGGGTCAGCAAGCGGGGACTTAGCCAGCGAGCCTGCCTGTTGGATAAGAGCCTGTTGCTGCTGCTGTTGCATTGCCGCCTCAGACTCAGCTTGTCTATCTTCAGGTGTCTTGACGAGACCCAGATAGTCGATACCAGCCGCTGCAGCGAGACGTTTGATCGCCTCGTCTGGGTTGATATAGGAAGCCATTGCCTCCGGCCCAAGGGTCTGGGCGATTGTCTGCATAAACAGCATCAACGCCTCACGGTCTTGGCCGCGACCAACACCTTCCAGACCAGCGACAACTGTCGGGAATACAGCAGGTTTGCCGTTGAACTTAGGCAGCTGGGGCAACATACGCTGACGTTGCAGGACTAGCAGCTTCCGGGCGATATACGGAGCCAGAAGATCTGTCTGCAAAGATGACAGAATTCCGCCCAACTGTTCATTGAGTTCTTGTTGGGTGGCTCTGATTTCTTCAGCTGTTGTGCGTTCACTATTGCGGGCAGTGAAGATGAGAAATGCTTCAGACAGACGTTGAGTCAGCTGTTGCACCATGTCAAAAGCTGTACGGAAGTCCGCCGCTTTATTCGATTGAATCACGCCCACATCGTCGGGTCTTCCCTGAATGATCGCACCGTTACCAGCTTGAGCGAGTTGATTAGGTTTTGTAGTTGCTGATGGCGACAAGGTAAAGACAACCTTTGCCGCTGCAGCACTACCTTCAACCAAGCTCTGCATAAGAGCATCTAGGGACTGAAGATCACCACGAAACTCGTCAATTCTGGACCTTCCGTAATCTTCGCCATCGACAACATTGAACCTAAGGGCCAAATATGGCGATGCGTTTTTAGGTGCTGATGATTCAGAACCTTCAATGATCTCACCGTCAACTTCCTGATACCAACGCCAGGAGCCTTCTACCAGCTTGACACAGGTATAGACAGCAACATCGTTGCCGTTGGAATCAAGTTTGAGATCAGCAGGAATGTCACCTCCACCCTGCTCACCAACGTGGTTTCCTGGCTGCATACCAGGACGCTTGGTGCGATACTTCTCCGGCAGGAACTGGGCGTCAATAGCCTCTACGGTGATGATTTCAGTTACCTGTCCGTCTCCATCCCGATTAACTACATAGCGGTCGAGAGGATAAATCTTTAGGCCGTGCTTACCCATATAGACCAGCACATTGCCGGCCACTACAAGGTGTTTCATTGCCTGATGCAGCATGACGCGGTCAGCCTTATCGGCTATTTCCTGCATCACCACACGCTCCATTTTGGACAAGACCAGATCAATCTCTGAGCGAGCTTGTGCATCAATGTCGGGGTCCTGAGCTAGTACCCCGTCTTGTATCTGTAATTTAAAAAATTTTGCATTGACAGGGAAAAGGCTCAACATGAGCTTTGCTGCCATTGTATTTACGCCGCGAGATCCTTGTGACTGCCAAGGGACGTGCAACTTGTTTCCGCTCGCATGACCGCTAGGCGGCATGAGATAGGGAACACTAAGTTTTGCACATTCCCTAGCAGCATCTAGGAAGTTAGTTCTGTTTGCAGACAGCCGGGCGTATTTGGCTGATACTGTTTCGTGCATTATTCAAGTGGGCGAATTTGTGCAATAGTCAAACCTGCAGCACGTCCGCCAGCTGCCTGACCAATGCCCAGATTCTGAGCACCTTTTGAAGTCAGTTTATTCTTAAGTTTACGTGTACCGGTGCGTCTAGCCTTTTTGGTCTTTTGACGTTCCGTGCTCTTCCGAATCGTTCCTGACTGAGTAGCAGCATCATAACTACGGCCACGATTGACAGCCTTTTCAGCTTCGACACGAGCACGCTCCTCAGCAGCACGGGCGGCAGCCATTTGTTGGGCTTGGGCTTCTTGGGCCCGTTGGAATTGTTGTTGTTGTGCAGCAGCTAATGTAGCTGCTTGTTGTTCTGAGGCACGCCTGGCCTCTTCAGCACGTCGATTGGCGTTTTCTTGTGCAATACGAAATTGCTCAGCCTGTTGTGCTGCACGGCGTTCGTTTTCAATACGTTGCTCCTCCATCTGGCGCTCAAAGTTTGCTTGCGCTTGACGTTGAGCTTCCTCTTGCCTTTTACGTTCTTTTTCAGCCCGTTTTTCAGCCTTTCGGCGTGAGCTTCCTCCACCACCACACATGGCTAATCATTGTCGAGTTTTGCTTTAAGCAGCCGAACTATGGAAAGTTGACCCGCCTTGTAAGCAAGCTCACGAGGGTCGGTCAGATAATCAGGATAGACATCTGGAAATAGTGCATCTAGTTCAGCCACAAGGCCCCGAAGAGACCCCGATGTAAGGGTCTCCAGGCCAAGATCTTTAGTATCAATCACTTAGGTGATTTTTCAGCGAATAGACATTTGTCGGAATCACAAGCCGCAGGACCCTGTGCTTCGTCCTTGCCAGGTGCAAACGATTGCATTGCAAGTCCGAAGTCGTTGGTGATGCGGCGGGACAAGACCCCAGTTTGGAGGTCCAGGTATTCCTTCTTAGTAATAGGTTCAAACGGCAGACGCGGGAACGTTTCGTTTGCATCAAACCGTGCCAGCAGAGCTGCAGAGATGTAGCCCTGGTCCTTTTCGATCGACTCGTGGATCAATTTGGACAGGTCTTCAATCTCATTCTCACGGAACTCAAGGGTTGCTGAAGTGTTGTGAGTGGTATAGAAGGTTTGAACCTGCATATAGAACTTGTACTGAGCTTCGATAGTGAAGGCATTGATATCAATTTCATCGCAGCCAGGCAAATCAGCCCACGGAGTTTCACTAGGAATCTCTACGAGCCACTCAGTACAACGGGGGTCACGGGGGTCGTCCAGCAAAGCGCCAGTTTCGTCCCGATCAGATTGGGAGGGGATAATCTTGTAGCCATAGGCCTCACAGGCCAGTGCCACAGGATCGTTCTTAGCGAAGGTGATGCGACGAATGAATCGGGCAGCCTTCGGGGGATGCCAGCCGGGGGCGGCTCCAGTGAGGAGACTCTTAGTACCAGCTGGCTGGACAGTTGTCGTCCGGTTAGGACAACGGAGACCGTGTTTCTTGCAGTATTCCGCCACGGTGTCTTCGACAACACCACGCCAACGGCTCAGGTATTCAGCCTCAGCACGGGCAAAGATGTGACCGACAACGGTATCTGGGCGACCTGCTTTCCACCACTCCAGCCATTCGTAGCCAAAGCGCAGGACAAAGAAGTCAAACAGACCGGTGAAGCTGACACCGACGATGGGGTCCACAGAACGGCTGTAGCGGTAACGATCAACAGCAAACTCGTGATGCAGAAGAGCTGCAGCAGCAAGACCAGCGGCTCGGAAAGCATCGTCTTGGGCTTTGTCGTCTGTGGGGTTGATGGTGTTGAGATGGACCTCGGCCAGGTTGCAGTGGAAGTCCTTGCCGAGAATCTCTCCACAAGGGTTCAGGCCATAGCGACCCATCCGGTGGTCAAGTTCTCGCTTGCCCTGTCCCCGCTCAAGGCGGTCCAGGTAGGCACGTCCCTCGTCAATGGACTGCTCATAGCGAGACAAGAACTCGTCACGTTTTTCGTCGGTGTCCAGCAGGTCACGGTTAGAGCGTGCGATTGCCTCGGGGGCGTACTGGATCGCACCTTCGCCGCTATAGAACTGCTTAGTTACCGCATCCTTGATCTCATCAAAGGTTGGCTTGTGGTGATAAACGCGGGTGTGGTTGGCCATCCGCAGAGCATCACGCTCGGGGTCAATACGCCATTTTCCGTCTTCGCCCTGTTGCCAGAGGTTGTCCTTTGCTACCGCTGCGAGCTGGTCTTCGCTATCGAACTGCCGCATTCCGGCGCTTCGACGGACGTTGCCAGCTACAACTGCAAGAGAAGATTCATCTAGCAGTAGACAGCATTCAACAGAGGTAAGTTTACGCCCGTATGCCTTACGGAGAACTTCTCCAGCGCGACGATAGAAGTGGGCGAGTTTGACGGGGTTTGCTACACCACCGAAACCTTTGATAGGGGTGTCGGGTGGACGGACGTTGCTCAAATCAACAGTGACATGATCAACGCCCCAATCCGACTCAGTTGCGAGTTTCAGAAGGAATAGAAAAGCGTTCACCCAACCTTCCCGGCTGTCGCCAACATAAATAGTTGCGCGACCCTTCTCAGTAATGTGCAGCCGAGTGCGCTCTTCACGGGGCTCTGGAGCCTCTCCGATGTTCTCAAGAACGTCGAGATAGTAGGTATGACTGATTTCTGGGAGCTGATCAATACAGCGCGGCTCCAGGATGGCACCCGTACCAGAACCCATCATCAGCAATTCCATCTGGAGAGGGAATGCGTGGATGTCATAGGTATCGGTTGAGGTGCAGTTGTAAGCACCAGAGAAGTTCTTCTGTTGCTCAATCCATTCAGTACCACCGACCCACAGCCAACGGCCAGAGGGCAAGGAATGAAGGTTCTGCATCTGGTCTCGAACCAGCATCTCCTCTTCAGTTGTGAATTTACCGGCCTTGCTTAGGCCGTTTACACAACGTTCAACAACATCATCCCAATGCTCTTTCCCACCGTCAACGCGACGGCTGTAGGTACGGTAAAAGACAGGGTTAGCGGAAGGAGCTTTTTCAGGAAAGTTGCTCTTGCTCATGGAACCAAACAGCGTTTAATTGATTTAATTTCTGATCTATTAGGTGAAAGGACGAAACCCATCCTTTCAAGTGGCCGACTGTGATCTCTACACAGCCATCATCCGTCGTCTCTATTGAAGGCGGCGGAGGCGATTGTTGGGAATTGTTCATACATTATTTCTTTGATTTGTTCAGCAATCTGTCGATGCTCTAGTTGCGTTTCAGAAGCGGCTCTCACTTCGATGTAGTGAATCCAAGAACGCAAAGTACCGTGCATATAAAGACGGGTTGGTGAAGCGAGTGGTAGCACCTCTCTTGCCGTCTCTTTAGCCACACCTAGCTCAAGCATGTGGTCATACAGCTCGATGCAGTTGTTAAAGCAGACTTGTGTCTTAATTTCTAAATCTTGGAGCAGATGCTCATCGAGATCATCAATAGAATTTTGACGGTTTTTGGTGTCTTGCCTGCGATAATTTGGTAGCTTGGGACTTTCAGTTACAGCAGCATATCGCTGACTAAATTCCTGAAAAGAAAAGCTTCTGTGCCTTAGAAGTTGTGCAGAAATGGCACGAGTAGTTTCTATCTCAACACACATAGAAGCCATCTCAAATGGCGACCAGTGTTTGTGTCGGATCAAATACTTGAGGAGTTTCTCTCCGTTTTGATTCCATTTTTGAGAAGCAGGGTTTGACACCCTCGCCATATAGACGATTAGCTCTTCTGCTTCATTGGTGCGGTGGACAAGCGATACGGTTCTCATACCAATTCAATGAGAGATGGCGGTTGATAGTTTTTGCCCTTCAAAACCTTGCCCTGTTCATCTTTAACAGGGGCACCGTTTTCAAGTTTGCTCATGTTGCTCGCGTGAACTCTGTTCAGAGCCTCGTCCAGGTCCCACCCGCAAGCTGCTGCAAGTTGATAGGCCACATACGCCACATCTGCCAGTTCCTTTAGAGCATTTTCTCGGGCTCGTTTGTTGTTTAGATCGAATGCCAGTGCCCGTGTCGCCTCGCATAACTCGTCAGACTCCTCAGCGATCAAACGGGTTTGCAAAGCTAGAATCGCCACCGAAGGAATCCCCACAGGCTGCGTCATACAGTTCCTGAATTCGATCGCGTTTTGCAGGTGTGTCATTAGATTTAAGAGCGATTAGTTTTTCGAGATAAGTTTTGGCTTTCAGCAGGTCGTCAAGCTCAGTCTCACCAGACTTTCGGCCAGCTCGAATAACGTACTTAAGAATGTTGCCTTTGAAATAGCAAAGGTCATTTTCGTGAATGTAATCCCAGACCTCGATCAGGGCGGTCTTGTAATGATCAGGGTTCTGTTTACTCATTTGTAACGGTGCAATAAAAAGAACAATTTGAATCGCATCTTCATGCAAAAAAGAGCAGTATTGATCCGCAGCAATTTGAGACGCAAGAATGCATACTCAACTACATTTGGTTCAATAATGATGATGGCAGCAAAAATAATAAAAGCGTAAAAGCAATAAGCATTTACGGAGTGAAGAGAATAGGTTTGCATTTGTCGGCATCCCAGTCATCTGAGGAAAGAATGGTCGCTAGCCGGATATTGGTGATCGCATCCTGTTCCGTAAGACCAGCCTCTAAGTAAGTCTTGAGAACAGCCTCGTAATAATTACCGTCCTTGACTTTTTTGAGGATTGCCTCGGCTTTTTTGGGTCCACACTGCGGAACACCTTTGTAGCCATCAGTTGAGTCGCCGGTCAAACTTTGCATCCACCGCTTTAGTTCAGCGGCTTCTGGGGTCTGCGTGAACTCCTGTTTACCATTCCAAATACGGCAGGGAAATTGCTCCAGGTCCTTATCAGGGGAACAAAGAACAAACCTTTTGTATTTGCCAGAGGTAGCCGCAATCCCAAGAAGATCATCTGCCTCAAGCCCTTCGACCTGCTCCGACTTCCACGTTTCCATTGCCCACCGCTTGAGTTTTTTGTAGCCGCAAGGTTTTCTCTTAGTGCGGTTGCCCTTATACGTCTCACAAACCTCCTTACGGAAATTTGTCGTGCTAGTGAAGTAAAGGACGCACTTACCCGTGTCGAACCGAGTAAGAAGATCGTTAATGGCTTGAGTAACAACACGTTTTCCAGTGGTGAAATTGCCTGTGATGATTGTGAGTTCTGGATCAAAGTCCAGCTCCTCCTCTGCAGCAGCGGCTGCTTTGTAGACGATGGGATCACCGTCAACCAAAAGAATCATTGGTGGTGCGGGTTAAATACCGCCAGGCGCTATAGACCGTATGAGGGTTGTCATCAAACTTTCCCAGTGCAAGGTTGCAGTCATTGCAGATGTAACCCCGGAACTGTTTGGTGAAATGACAGTGATCTAAGACCCAGTGGGTGGTGTGTTTACCGCAGACGGGGCAAGGTCCAGGAGGTGGTGCTGGATTGTCTCGCTTGAGTTGCCGCCGAATGTTCTGCATTTCATTGCCGCACATCCGACAGGTATTGCGTCTGCCTGTGGTGCCTTTCTGGGAGAAAAGTGGGAACTCATCGAGTGGCAATGTGTAGCCACACTTTCGACACTGCTTAGTGGGTGTCGGCCCAGTTGGTTCCTGTTTGGACGTCGCAGTCGAGAGGAACCCTAAATAGAAAGGAATGCTCAACATCTTTCATTGCCATTTTTATTAGATCTGACGCCATCTCAACGTGGTCGGGGTGGACGCTTAGTTGCATCTCATCGTGGACAAAGGCCATTGGCCAATAGTCGATCTTTGCTTCCTTGAGAAGTTCGTTAGCACGGACAACCCAAGCTTTTGTGATCGACGATCCACATCCCTGGAGCAGCGTATTGAGTGCTGCGTGAGCCTTCCTAACTTTGAGGGGACGGCCATCAATCCCCCGCAAATAACCAGACTCAGCTTTTGACTGGACAGCAGTGACTAGCTCCTTAAAGCCATCAATACCTGTCAGCAGTTTCTCTTTAAGTTCTGCCCCACGTTTGGCAGCATCTTTCTTACTAGCGCCTGCACATAGGCCTAATTTGGTTGAACCCGAACCGTACAACATCGCGTACGTTATTGTCTTCTGGGTCCGTCTATCGACGCCCGCAATGTCCGCCATTTTTTGGTGGATGTCACCCTCAACGACTTCTTTGCCAAATTCGGTGTTCCCGAATCCCGCGATGTAATGCGATAAGCATCGCAATTCGAGGCCTGAGGCATCACTGCCAAGCTGTATTCTTCCGTCACCAGGATGGAAAAGTTCACGGTATTCGTGTTCAGAATTTACTTGCGCGAGGTTGGGCCGAACATGACAATTTCGCCCAGTCACTGTATTTAAGAAGCAAGAATGATGGATCCGGTTATCAGATTCGACAAGCTTCAGCCACGCATTCCTACCTTCACTTAGCTGGCCTAGGGCCTTCTGCAGTTCCAGTAGACGTGCGAACTTAAGTGCCTCCTCTGTGCCGATCTCTTTCAGCACCTTTTCGTCGCTCTTTGGGCGGCCCGAGTCGGTGAACTCGGTAGGCTCCCAGCCACGAAACTCTTTGAAGGCGAAAGCAATGTGATCACGGCTGGTCGGACTGAAGTCCTTGATCCGCGTCATCGAAGCTCCCGCTACATAGCCCCGTGTCTTGTTATCTCTGGCAGGTGTGAACTCGTTTCCTTTGACGAAAGCAAAGGTTGAGCGCATCTCGTCGGAAAACGTCTCCAGCTCCACACGGAGCTTGCTCTCCAGTTGTTGTGCTTTTTTGATGTGAAAGGGAAACCCTTCCATCTCCTGCCAGGTCATGATCTTGGCGCAGGCGTGCTCCAGATCAATCGACTGCTGATACTTCTCAATCCGTGGCTCGAACAGCTTGACCAGGGGAAGGTTGGCTTTTACGTCAGCAACGCAATACTCCAACATCTCCGGGGTGTAGGTAGACCAATCACCGTCTAGCTGCTTACCAAACTCAGATTTGAAAACGCCGAGTCTGAACCCCCATGACTCCAAACTGTGACGCCCGTAAAGGTTTCCGGGCATGTTTGCCGGACGAGCCCGCAGGTCCCGATCGAGCATGTCATTGAAGAACAAGCGCGACAGGATCAAGGTGTCATAAACCTTGCACCGAGGGTGGAAATAAGGAACGATCGATTGGATTGCGGGGATGTCAAAGCCCCAAAGGTTGTGCCCCCACAGCTCATCAGCTTCCATCAGAAAGGTCAAACCTTCGTGGATGGGTGACTCACGGCCCGTGTCGTCGAACCTGTAGACGGCTCCTATGTCAATGTCCAGCACCACAAGGCAATGGATCACAGACATTTGACGCAATAGGCCATCTGTTTCGATGTCGAACAGTAACCTCATAGCTCCATAATCTCCAATGCTTTACGGAAGAACGGGACAGTCAAAAGGTCTTCATCGCAGATGCGTGTGACCTCTTCGATCTGTGAGTTAAAGATCAGAAGTGTTGGGAAGGTCTTGATCTTGTAAGACACCAGGATCGCGTTGTGGTTCTGATGAAACAACACGCTGATCAGATGGCGACCTTCAGTTCCCCACAGGGCTTCATCAGCAGCATGTTTCAGGTGCTGATGTTTGTTGTAGTCAAGAACAAGAACCATGTGATTGGGCTTAAACGATCCCAAATTCATATTCTTGATCGCTCTCTTGCCCTTTGACTGAAACCATTCGCCCGGTCTCAGCGTTATACGAGAGCTGACCCGATGAGCCAGTCGAACCATTAAACCTGTTCTTGAGGGTTTTAAGCTTTGCCATATTTTCTCCTGCCGATACATTTCTCTGCAGGCTGACAACAATGTCAGACAGTTGCGCCACGCTGTGCGAGCCGCGTAGATGGGAAAGCGAGATGTCCATCGCACCATCCTCGTGACCTTTGTCACCAGTAGTCCTCCTGAGATGGCTAATAAGAATCAGACCGATTCTTGTTTCCTCGACAAAGCTTCTGAGCTTGGTCATTGATTCGTCCAGCATCTTTCTCTCGTCGTGTGCTGCGTTGCCCGACAGCAGAATCGACAAGTGATCAAGAATGATCCACTGAACATTTTTCGCTTTGACTAGGTATCTCATGTCCGCGATGATTGCATCGGGGTCACAACTACCAAAGCCGTCTCTCAGGAACACACGTCCTGATCCGACACTCTTATCAAAGGCATCTCTAAAAAGATCCTCATCAATGGAGTTGTCGAGGTGAAGAGGCTTGTTCGCCTCCACGGTCATGAGCCGTAGACCAGTTCGCTTTACGCTTTCTTCGAGAGCGATGTAGCCAACGTTGAACCCTTGCTGAACAAGGGACTGACACTGTTCACCACAAAAGGTGCTCTTGCCTCCACCGGTTGGGGCCGTGAGAAGAACAAGCTCCGAGAATCGAAGACCACCAGTAACGGTATTGAGATCATCGACAAACCAATCAGCATCCCTGCCAACCGTTGGCGCACGTAAAGCATCAAAGAGGTCTCGTCCATCAATAATTTGTTTCGGCGTATATGGGGCTGCATTCCATATCGCCTGACGGATAGCCTCAGCATCACCGGCTTGAAGGGCTTCACTAGCGTCCTTATACCCAGCGAGGTGGGCGATCAGACATTTGTCAGGTGGAAAGAGAGAGGCGCATTTGATTGCTGCCTGCTGTCCGGCATCGTCTTGGTCATACATCAGAATTATCTGATCTGCCTCAAGACAGAACTTCAGGTTGTTTTGAAGATCCTTGTAGGCACCGGCAGCCCCACTAAAGATGGAGACCACCGGCCACTTGGGCCTGGCCTCCCAGATGGCGAGGGTGTCCATTTCGCCCTCTGAAATAACGAGAGTCTTTTTGTGACCTCCAAAGAGGTTCTGGCCGAACAGCCGTTTCTCAGCGTTCTTGCCAACCCAGCGGAAGTTCTTTTCCTTATCACGCTCTTTGTAGCCGACCACTTGGCCGGACTCAGCGGTGTAAGGGAAGCGTAATCGTGGCCCTTCAGCCACACGCACATTGAACTTTTTGCAGGTGTCGAGAGAGATCTTGCGAGATCGAATCGCCCGATGCTCTCCTGTGTAGGAAAAACCCGCGTTGGTGGTTACGCGGGAATCATCAGCGGGTGTCAATTTTTCGCAGGAGTAACAGAACGAATGACCATCGCTGTAGATAGTCAAGGCATCGCTAGAGCCACAATCTGGACAGGCGATGTGTGACTCAACGGGATAAGACTCCTCATCCCTCATTACTCAGCGTGTCAAAAACAACAGTCTCAAAGAAATTAAGCTCTTCGTCCATTGCGGGGAGGATGTCTTCTGTTGGGACACCCATATCAAGAAAGTGATTCACCAAAGATTTGGTGGCACGTCGGACATAGTCCTTGAAAGGATCAGTCATCGAACCAGTCGGGTGGAATGTTGGGCCAGACACATGCTTGGAACCCGTGTTTTTCTGCCCAGCTCACGTAGGTGTGCTTGGAGTTTTTAGAGAGTTTGTTGTCTCTCATAAACACGAATCGAATATCAAGGTCTGGATGTTGGTCCTTAATCGCTATATGCTTTCGTCGATCTGATGGCTTCAGAAAACCTTTGGTCTCTAAATAAATACCATTAGGAAGACAAAAGTCTGGCGTATATGAGCAGGATAACTGGTAAGTAATTTTAGAGGGCTCATACAAATATGTATGGCCCTGTTTATCGAATGACTTTGCTACCTGCTCCTCAAATTTGGAGCGGAAGCGCATCAGTATTCATCCATGATTTTGGAAACGATCTCTTCGACAATCTCCGTGACAGCGCGTTGAATGTCATATTTGAAGTCGCTTTTGTCAGCCTTGTATTTGGTGACAATGATGGGAGGCAACTCAATATCGAGTGTGCCTTTCCAGATACCAGTGATCTCGTCCCGAGAGACAGTGAACTCGTGGTTAGCCATTAGAAATCCTCGTAAGCTTCAGCGTTTGCGCCAACAGCGGCTTTTGGTGATGGTGATGCAGCTACAAACCCTGCAACAGGTTCCTTCGCAAACATCTCGACAATGTCTTCGGCAGACATTTCACCTGAGTCGCTTACGGCTCCAGCTACAAGTTCAATAACTTGAACGCCCAAAACCTTAATAGTCGTTCCAATAGCAGGTTTGGTGTACGGTTTTTGATCGCAGATGATGCGGACCTTGGTCCCTTTTCGGATTGATTCACGAGTAGGTTTGTCAAGAACTTGACCATCTGTGTCAACAAAGACAAGATCAGGGCGAGGGGTATCGCCGCCAAAGCTGTACTTGACGAGACCATCCTCATCCCATTTACGAGCGTTAATCGTCACTCGATTTGGGTGGGGAACTTTGCTTTTTGCCCAGTCGATTAGACCGTCATAGTCATGTTCGACTTGCTCAAGAACATCCGATGGGATCTTGAAGCTAAAGCACATGTTGTTGTACTTACCTCCCGGTTCACCGACATTGATGAATCCGTCGAGGGTGGTGTTAAAGGTGTAGCGATTAGCCATGAAAAATTAGCGGCCTTGACCGCGTGTCTTTTTGCGTCCGTGGTTTGGCAGTGAGTGCCGGCCCTGCCCCTGTTTAGTTTTTTTGGGAGGACCGGGTTGCCACTGAACCTTGGAGAGTGATGTCCGAGATTTCACTAACAGAAGAAATAAGGCGAGTCGTTCACCTCATCAACATCCAGATCTCCGACCATCAGATCGTCAGGTACTTCGACCCCGATCTGTTCTGCCCATTCTTTGAGGGGCTCGCCTTTATACATCTCGGCGTGATGCAGACGAATCTCCCGAGACAAAGCGTCCATGTCACATGACCTGGCCATCACACAATCGTGGATGGAAGTCCAGGGTTTATCCCAGCAGGAAAACGTGAACATGAGTAGGGCTGAGTCCCAGCTGTGTACCAGATTTGGCGACGAAGCTGAGCAGTGGTGGTTCACATCAACCTCACCGGGGCCTAGGTAGACACTGGCGGTGATGCGACCCACGCCCATGAGGTGGGTGTTGACTCGGCGGGTGATTGGTTTCCGCAAGTCCTGACGGACAATGAAACCTGCAGGAGTGACCCACTGGAGATGCTCTGAGCCAGGCTTGTTCATATTTTGACGGACCACCTGTTTGATCCAGTTCATCACCTTGATAGGACCAGCAAAGACCTCAGGAATTGCGTGTTCGTAGATGGCAGTAGTGATCTCGGTAAGTAAACCTTTCTCACTCAAATCTCTGCCTTGTTCTAACAACGCATCCCGAACATGGCCGCGGCTTGTGTGCCTACTAATCCCATATGGTAAGCACATAGTTGTTCTTTTGGTCACCTTGCGATTTAGCCAATCGCGGACCTCAGGACGTACATGTGCCTTTGCCTTTTCAGCAATGATCGCGTAGGCATCGACAGGCTTATCTGTCTTACAAACGTTGACCAGGCTGGCTGCTGTCCGATCCATTGTCGCACTGCTGAGATGCTGTAGCCCTGAGGCGGTGGCATCTACCCCGATCATCAAACCCGACGTGGACTTGGTGCAAGCGAGACAACATTCAAACCATTCAAAGCAAGCCTGAAGAAAGCACCAGGGCTCATCAGCGTTTGCCCAGAGGTTCATGTTGCCAATGGGGTCAGTGGCGATTTCAGTGATGAGGTTGGGGTGAGATTCAGTCCATTCAATCCGTTCACTTAGCGTTGCTTTATCCAGCCCATAGCAGGTGGCAACGTGGAAGGCTACCCAAAATCTATTAACGGGTCCTTCATCTGCAAAGAGATAGAGTGACTTTTCTGGGTCACATCCTTGCGGTGTAAGTGTGGGCTGAACGAAATAAATTCTTCCCCGGTAGTCGTAATTAGCGCAGAGCCATATACGAGGCTCGTCAATGAAACGTTTGGCGATATACATCACCTCAGTTGTCCTGACGTTCTCTCGTTCGAGCTGCGCGTTTCTGTCTTCAAGCTCCCGACGTTTGCGCTTGTACTCCCTGATCTCTTCTTCGGACGATGACTCGGTTAGATGATTGTGAATCTCTTTCCGCTCTTGTCTTTTGAATTTTCCGATCGAGATCATGTTGCGGAAGCAATGCTCCTGCACCTCGTACACACGCCTGTCGAGCTTGTAGGCGGTCTTCTGAAGACGATTGACCATCTCCAGTGGCAGTTCCCCCTGCGGTAATGTGCAACCCCCGCGCACAAGCCTGTAGCCACGTTCAACGCCTGTTAGGTATCCACCAATGGACTCATTTGTCCAATCAACAGGCTCATGAACCATTGGCCAAAGGCAGCTAGCAAGCTCCCTAGCCCGCTCCATGATTTGATCCTTGAGGTCAAGGAACTCATTAGAGAAACGGACGATCGTGGCCCGTCTGCGCTTGCTTTCCTGAGCTGTCTGGGTGGAGAACCAACCCCGTGCCCTTTGGATGCACTCAATCAGCCAGGCACCCACCTCGTGGAGTGTGGTGGTTGACCACGTATCCCAGGCAATGCCTTTGTCATTGAATCCCTTGCGGAAGACCGTCAGTTTTTGACGGCTGCCCGTAGAAGCGTGAAACCTACCCTCGATGTTGTGAAACAGTTTTGGGTCCTGCTCCTGGTAGAAGCGCAGCCGTAGCTCGGACTGAACCGAGTGACCAACACGGGTGCAAAGCGTGATGTATGTCGGCCGCGACTCCTTACCCAACACATCCAGGCAGGTTTTCATTGCCAGTAGGGCAAGAACCTCTGGTTCACACTCCCCAACACATGACCTGACAGCCGCGTAGTGCTTGCCTGCCCGACCGTTGCCGATCTGGGCTAGCCGCTCAGCGACCACGTCGGAGCACGCGGATAAATGCCCATTGAGGGCGTGTTTACCCCACACCGCTGACGAGGCATAACTGCGTTGTTCGGCTCTCGTCGTTTTCGAATTAAGACGGGCGAGGGCCTCCTCTTTTTGCTCGACTGTTTCAAGGTGAAGCTGACGTGAGTACGGATCAACTTGTGTTTCGGTCATTTATTTGGAGGGTTGGTTGCGCGAGTAGATGAACTAAACGTCGTAAAACTTGTCTTTTTCCCTGTAAAACAATTCTTCTATTTCTTCGTCGGCGATAAACGGCAACCGACCATGTGCGAGATAAAAGGAATAGTCTTCAGCAGACAATTCGTCTATTTCTTCCTGAGTCAAATACCCATTAGATTCTGTCATTACTCACTTGCAGAAGTGGGAGTGAAGCCCCCTATTGAAAAACCGGGCTTACGACCCGGTCGCTTGCATTGATGACAGGTGAGGCTAGTTAGAACCTGAATGTAATGAAACGAACAGGTTCCCTGGTCTACACAGGGTTTCATGATTTTGAAAGCGGTCATCAACATGACCGGGCAGGGCTTGCAGGCCCCCTTGGCTGGGGTGGTAGATCCGCGTAGTTCGACGGATAGCCCGTTCTAACGGGGCAATGTCAGGTGTCAACCCCAGCGCCCGTGTTGTATCGTTCACCCCGTCACGCACCAGTGGCGGAATTGGTAGACGCGCATGTTTCAGGTACATGTGCCTTCGGGTGTGGGAGTTCAAGTCTCCCCTGGTGCATTGTCAGAGCTTGTTCATCGCTTGACGCATAGCGTCATCGGATGGCTTGCAATACCGCAGGGTCGTTTCGACTTGTTTGTGCCCCATTAGCTCCATGATCTGTCTCGGGTGTGTCACCTCACCGAGCCACGTAGCGAAGCTGTGCCGCAGGCTGTGCCACACGTGGTCCTCGTTAAAGCCCGCTTGTTTGCGGACCCTTTTGAAGGCCCCGTACAGCTGATCTTTGTTTGTCCAGTCGCGTCCGAACAGTGTTGCCTGGGGGTGTGACCTCTCGCAGCGGTTGCGGAGGAGGTCCTCAATCCTGTCCGTGATCGGAATGGAGCGGCAGTCCTTGCCCTTGGTCTTGAGGTGGGCTTTACCGCCGACCCAGACGCATCGCATCATCCAATCAATATCGGAAACCTTCAGCTTTAGGAGTTCCCCTTGGCGGACCCCTGTGTAAGCTGAGAAAAGGAGAGCATCGGCTAGGTCCGGTCGATGGAATACGTCAACCGCCACGAATGCGAGCTGTTCGACTTCTTCCTTCCCGAAGAATGTGTACCGGTGCTCTCCCTCCTCACCCTTTTCAAACTTGGGTGGTTTCACATTGCACAGGCCTTGGTCCCGGCAGAAGTTGACCATCGTGGTCCCGGCACTGAGTACCCGGTTGAGTGTTGACTCAGACCACTCGGGGTGGTCGTCTTTCAACTCCTCTTTTTTCTGGGTCCACCACGCGCCCTTTTTGGCCCTGATTAAGGGAGTGGAGTAGCCAGCGACAGCCATCCAGTGATCCATGTTGATCTTGGATGTCTTTTCTGACGCCTTGCCATTCCACTTGTGCCGCCACGTATATCGGGCAGCTTCACCGAACGTTTCTATGTCGTCGATGTCATTGGTGGGAGTGACGGTATCTGCTGATACCTTCCGTTTTTTGGTGCTGGTAGGCATTACGTGATTGTGAGTTTTAGAGGTGTTGAACGATGAGATCAGCCAGCATTTCGCCCTTGGGTGTCAACGTCAGGACGTTTTGCTTCCAATACACGGGGTTAGTGTCGATCTTGATCAGAAAGAGACCATCAGACCCGTCAGCCTTCTTAGGTCCTAGCCACTTCACCATTCGGCTGCAGCTTGATTCGCTCATTCCTGTCACCTTTTGCATGTCCTGCTGCAAACAGCCCGGATGGGCAGCAACAAAACAGAAAACCTGCAAAAGCTGAAGAGGAGGGTTTGATCCTGCTGCAACCTTGAACTGGTTGACTGCAAGGCAAAGGGTGCCTAGATCAGTCAGAACCATTAGCGAGAGTCAAAACTGTTCAACATGAACACTAGGGGAATTTTGACATTGGTTTCGTAGCATTAGTCACGATCCTCAACAAAGATCGAGATCTCCCATTCGAAGTTTGATTCCAGTCGAGTCAGCAGCTGTACCAAGGCTTTTGCCTTGTCTTCTTGGTCTCGGGAGACATACCAGACCATTCTTTCCTTAAACGTGGCGTTTTCGGAATAAGAATCGTTTTCCTGTTCTTCAGGATCCATCGGTTTCGGGGGTGGGAGTGATAGAGGAAAAAGGGTTTGAAGCTCGGTCTGAATTGCGTCACGCTCATGACACAGCGCGTCAAGTTCGACGCTGTTAGGGGTGGTGATGGATTCCCGATACACGTTGAGAATCCGACGATTCAAAGCTGCGAGCCGACTAGCGGTTTCGTAGATTGGCTTTTGAAGCACTGGATTCTAGTTCAGCTAAACGGGTTAGTTGATAAATTTAAGCTTTCCTACTGATTAGCAAGCTCGTAGACCTCAGGAGTCGCAACGAAAAGCAAAGAGTCATCATCGGGATGACAGGTAGCAACAGGATCAGGTGCGGTGTCATGGTCATGGTGTGCAAATACCCCTGGGGCTGTGAAAGCAAGAGCAACAACGGGAACCACGAAACCGATGATTCGTCCGGCTTGTAGAAGATTCATTAAGTTTTGGCCCTGATTAAGGAGCGCGTGATGGTGAGCGGAGGAATGAGGCACAAAAAAAAGGGGCTATACCTAGTTGTGGGTAGGCCTCTTAAAAAATCAGAAACCCGTCAATCGTCACAGGTAGAAAGGTCTTTGAACTTTTGTTGTGTGACCAGCAAGTGGGATGAGTCAACTCATCAATCGTGATTTCGAGTTCACTCAATAGGTTGCAAACGAGCTGATCTTGCGGGGTCCATTCGTCTTCCCCTTGTGAGAACTGCTTACGGGTTTCGGCGTGAGCCCAGCAGAGAGCAATAACCCGGCGGCGGAGGCCGTCGTTTTTGTTTAAAGCCTTGATGTAGGCCTTCCCCTTCTGCTTGTGTTCGTCTTTGGTTGCGGTCGTCATCGTTTGGAATTGAGGAGCTGGAGGGTTTGGCGGATGTGAATCTGATGCCGATACATGGCCAGGGCGTTGCCTGTGAGGTCGGCAACCTTTGAAGGGTCTGCAAGTGCAGCCAGTGCCTGAGCCTTGCTGTTGTCAATGTTTTGCTGGACCTGTCGCCAGCCGATGAAGTTTTGGCCCATGAGTTGCAGGGGTGGGAGTGAT
>VMHT01097844.1_pt1 | contig 32049 bp, 38 predicted proteins | sample 4693611 | NCBI WGS metagenome assembly VMHT01 (sample SAMN12280063, study PRJNA550983) | marine metagenome | isolation source: seawater sampled from same location over 5 years 0.02-0.2 micron viral filtrate | place: USA: collected off the coast of southern California halfway between the port... ...
AATGATTGATGAGTAGCTCTAATAGGATTAATATCTAATCCTCCTCTACGAGTATATAAACAAGCAACCATTAACTGTTCTGGTTTACAAGCATCAGATAAATGCTTAAATACCATTTCACATATTTCCTCGTGAAAATGACTAACTGTTCTATGACTAACAATATATTTAGCTATTGATTCTGCTGTTGGTACGTTTTTACCTATAATCTTAATAAATACATCACCCCAATCTGGTTGGTTAGTCACTCTACAATTAGACCTTAATAAGTTAGAACTAAATCTAACAGTAGTAGTATCGCTATGCTCTTCAATATCAAGCTGACTTTCATCTGATTGGAAAGCTGTAAAGTCTATAGCATCTAAGTTAGCTATTTCTCCTAAATCTGTATACTCTTGAAAAGATAAAGGTTCAGTTTCTAGATCTGAAGCATAGAAAGTAACAGTTGTTGTAGTCTCTAATAATTCATCTAGATCTCTCTTAACTCTTGCTTCAATACCACTAATACAATCAGCTGCATTATCTCCTATTCTGGTCATATTAAATGAATTCAAATATAATTTAATTGACTTAGATTCTACGTGAAATTCACTATTACTAGGGCAAACGATTTTTAGCATTCCTGCTACTGGTTGACCTTTAGTAGTAATTGCTGATACTTCGTAACAATTCCATGTATCTACTCCTACAAAGCTATCAGATGTTAATCCGTAACCTTCTCTATTTAAGTATCTTGGTATTTTTACTAGTAGCTCAGGAGCATAGGTATCTTTGTACCCAGCACCTCCTACAGTTCCTAAATGTTTAGATGCAATATCTACAACTTCTTGATAATTTTTAACTTCTGCCATATTAACCTTTAAATAATTGTTTTTTACCACCCTCATAAACATAAGCGTGACCGTTTTCTATTAATAAATCATTAAGAGATTTTTCTTCTCCATCTATGAATATTTCTGCAAGTACTCTACCGTACTTACCTTTACCGTAAGATTGTATTTCAAACTTACCATCATTCATCTCTAGGTATTTTTTCGTAAATTCCGAAGCAAGTAAACCTTTAGCTTTTTCCTCTAGGTTTCTTGTTCTCTTTTCCCAGGTGTCAACACCTTTAAATCTTAACCTAGCTTTTACCCAGGTACTAAATCCTAAATCGATCATAACATCTGCTGTGTCACCATCTACTACTCTTAGTAATTTTGCTCCGTATCTAAACATTTATAAATTTTAATATTTGTTCTACCCTTTGCATAGGGGAACCAGTTATCGTCAAGTAAGGCTGACGTACACCTTCTAATACTGCTTTAAACTCTTCATCAATATCTGTTCTCCACTTTTCATTTACACTTCTAACTCCATCATCTACAGAATCAAATTCTATAGGAAAATAAATATAATGAGTATATTCATGCTTTATTCTATTCCAAGTATCATTAATATACTTGATTGTTCCTCCTCCAACATTATCCATAAATCTTGTATATACTACAACATCCATAAAACATCTATCGAGAACTTGATTATAAGGTTGCAATAAAGCCTCTAAGTGAAAACAGCTAATAGCTAACTGAGTAGCTTCTGTTCCTTTCTCATTAATAGGAAATTCGTAACTACTTACAGTTCTAGTAGACTCATTTACGAATTCATACTTAGGTAATTTATTTTTAAGTAGTTCATAAACAGTAGTCTTACCTGTACTACTAGCTCCTACTAATGCTATTCTTTTAATCATAAAACCTTTTTATTTATATAAAGATAAGAAATTTACTTCGTATTTCCTAATAATTCTTTTAAAAATTCTAACCACAAATATAACGATCTATCCCTCATAGTTTCCCACATCTCCGTTTCTGTAATACCCCAAGAGTTAAAGAATATTTCCTTTAAGACTCTTCCTTCATCTACTCCTGCAGTAACTTTATGTATTACTGCTCCCATTACTTCATGTTTTGCTAGATATGCTTTAAGTTGAGGATCTTTACCTTTTAATTCAGGGTACCTAGTAATCAAACCTGGATGTCCATTGTATATATTAAACTTATCACAAATTTCAGGAGGCATAATTCTTAACCAACCATGTAATGTTATTGTAGCTTCCGGAAAATAAACTAAAAACTCTTCATAATCCTCTAACGTAGGTTTATTAGGTAATGTATAGAATCCTTTTTCTACAATTCTAGGATCTACAGTTCGAAGATCTTCCGGTCTATCGTTAGTATAAATTCTATCAGGCCATCGACCTATTGATTCCGCTATGTCTGCTATTTCTTTACCAGTTTGGCTAAAGAACGTTATCCACATTTTGCTGTCCATTTGTAAACCATCTAAATTTTTGAATATTACTTTTAATATATGTTAATTGATCTTCATTTACTTCATAGTTAATTAATTCAAATAACTTCTGAGATTCTTTATCCCATAGTCCTTGATCTTTATAGATTATTTCTTTTATTCCATGTACTACAGGATTAGATGTATCTAAAGAGTATATCCAATCATAGTTAGATTCTCTATATAACATAAACTCTTGAGGTAAACCACATCCTAATAAATGATGAGGCTTATCTTTATTAATAACATCGTTTTTAACTAAATCTCCAAGTAGCTTTGCACGTCCTAGCATCCAACTAACGTACTTGTTAGGATGCGGACAAACCTCTTCATAATACGAATAATCAAAAGATATAGCAATCATATCTACAGGAGCTACTTTATCCATATAGTCGTAACAGCTAGCTATTGATTCATATGTTTTACCTTGTACTACTCCAATTGCTTTTCCCGGTAGACTATCTTTAGGATACTTTTCAAAAAACTTATGAGCTTGATCACAAGTCTTAAAACATTGCTCTAAAGCATCTGGAACTATATACCAAGTAGGTTTTAGTTCTTTTATCCAGTATGCAAATCTATCAGCATCGAATGCTTCTTCTAATTCAAATATAGAATTATCTAAAATTACTTCTCTACCGTTTGCTAATGCATCTTTAAAGTGTTGAAGGTACTCTTCGTCTTCTTCAAATAAATGTACTAAAGCATAATCGTAGTCTGTAAATTTCTGTACAGTACTAAAAATACTCTTTGGTGATTCGTGTGCTATCTTAATCAATATCTAAATCTTTAAATGCGTTATTTAAATCCATAGTAGATTTTTTTATTGTATCTACTACCTGTTCAAGTGACTTATTACTTGCATAAGCCTCTGCTAGAGCTTTCACTGCTATATCGTAAGGTACATATAAAGTACCTTCTACTTCTTTTTTATGTTCGTCTAAGTTAATCATTAAAAAATTGTTTAAGGTCGGGTCTAAAATAACTAAGGCTTTTCAATACTTTTCTATCTCTTGTTCTGTAGACAACGTACCGTCCTTCCGCAACCTTCTCAAAATGACAGGCCTCACCTTGCTCCTTAGCTCTTTGGCTGACACTCTGTATGGCCTCTTCTTCAGTTTTGCAAGCTTTTGACATATTAGAAGCTTGTACTTCTTGATATGCTGGCCATATCTTATCTTTAAGGCCATGTAGCATAGTACCGTTCCCAAGGGAAACATAAGTAATGTCGCACAAAGCGTCCAAAACTTCCACAATGTCCCCTCTTTCGCAAGCTTCTCTATATTCTTCGAGTTCTTCGAGGATAAAATCATAGACAAATTTCCACTCTTTGTATTCTGGGATGACTGGTTCATAGTTATTAGTTTTTCCGAATGTATTATTAAATGTTTCTACTTCATCTACAAAAGGAACTCCGTTAGTCCATACTGGTAGCGGTTCCATGTCTTTCATCTCATTATCTGAGAATAATGTTAATTGGTTATCTTTCATAATCGTCTTCTAATCTTACTATATCGTCTTCTCCGAAATAGCTTCCTGTTTGTGTTTCTATAAATTGTGATACTTCCATAGTATCGTTAAATGCTCTGTGTTTAGCTCCTTGAGGAATAACTATTGAATCCCCAGGATATAACTCATGTAAAACATCATCTAAAATAACTGATAATTTACCTTTTACACAAGCCCAAACTTCTGATCTTTTATGATGGTATTGATAAGATAATCTACCGCCTGGTTTTACAGTTATAATTTTAACCTTAGTTGTATCAGTATCTAATAATACATCATAACAACCCCAAGGTCTTTCATCGTGTTCTAATGCTTGCATATACTTGCTAATTCTATATTTTTATAAAACTCTGCTTTAGCTGAGTCTTCATTTAGAAATGCTCCAGTTAATTTAGCTGTTTGCATAGAAGCTCCTCCATGCTTAACTCCTCTACATGATACACATGCATGAGTTGCATTTACTTGAACTGCTACTCCTAAATTACCTTCACATATCTTATCTACAGCATTATGTATAGCTATAGTTAGCTGTTCTTGAATAGCTCCTCTTCTGCCGAATTGCTCTACTATTCTATTTAATTTAGATAGTCCTACTACCTTACCATCTTCTGATGCTATATAAGCAATACTTACTGTACCTCTAATAGCTTGATGGTGATGAGAGCACATAGACGTTACAGGTATATTACTTTCCTGTACAATACCGTCATAACCGTCAGATGGAAATGCTGTAATACGATCTAGTGGAGCATATCTTCCAGCCCATAAATCGTTAACGTATGCTTTTGCTACTCTCATTGGAGTATCTGAAGAGTTAGGATCATCAGCATAATCACATCCTAAGGCAGTTAGAAAATCTGCATATGCTTTTGCTGCATTATCTATAATAACTTGCTTCTCTTCAGCATTTAACCTTGCTTCAGGTCCTTCTTTCTCCTGTTTCTTTGCTAATTGACTTGATATTCCGTTAGCAAAACCGGCTCGAACTAATTCTGTTCCTTCTATAAACTTTTTAGGCATAATATAACTTCTGTTTTTATTGAGGTTCTACGACTCATTGTTAATACAATATAGTAATTTATTTTTAATTATCCAAATAATCTTGGATGGATTTTGCGTTTTCATTTTCCCATGGGTATACAATCCATTCAGGTCCTACTTCTTCAACATAGTAATTAGGTTTAAATACTGATTGTTTTTTATAGTGTAGAGATGCATACATAGGTTTTGGACATTCATCATAATACTTTTTAAATGTTTTTCCTGTGTCAGCTATATCATCAATAACTAATAAGTGAGGATAATGATTACTAATGTTGTTAAAATACTCAACTCCAAATCTATGAGAATATAAGATAGCTATTATTGCTCCTCCTCTTGGAATACCTGTTACTAATCTAGCTTTCCCTCCTACTTGTTCATGTAACTTATCTAAAAGTACATTTATATCGTCCCAAGTTAAATATACTTTCTCTACTCCCATGTATGATTTGTTGTCCAGTAATTATCTGGTAATTCTATTGTTGCGATAACTGAGTTATCCGTTCCACTTTTCTCCAAAAAATTCATAATTTAATTTAACATATTTATCTGTGCCATCTTTTTCTATGGCTGTTTCTTCATCTTCGTAGATTGCATCTACTGGACATTCCGGAAGACAAGCACCACAGTCGATACATTCTTCAGGATTAATATAGAGCATTTTATTAACTAGCTCTTCTTTACTCATATCTGCTACTTCAGCTCCTGCTCCATCTACTTTAATAGGACCATGTATACAATCTACTGGGCAAACTGCTACACAAGCTGTATCACAGGTACTAACGCAAGGATGTCCAATTATATAACTCATTAGACTTCTCTTTGATCTTCAAATGCAATAATATGAGGTCTCCAGGTCATTCTATAACCATTATCTCTAACCCAATCAAATAATATAGGGTAAGATTTATATAAAGCTTCTCTACTATCTCCAGCAGGCATAAACCATACTTTATCTTTTGGAGCATTTAGTGTTTCAATACATTCCATAATTTCATTTAGAGCATTATTATCTTTACCGTCCCAAACAGGTTTAATATGGTAATCAGAATGATAGTCCATACTCTGTTTTATAGTATCGTATTTTAATCTAAATTTATTATGTTGTTTAATCATTCTTTCGTCTGTAGTCGCTCCTTGAGGCGTAGGTACTCCCAGTACAGGAACACTATTGGAGAACTTAGGACTAATAGAAAGCAAATTAATAGGATAATCAGTGGGTAGAAAATGGCTTCCTTCAGTCTCGATAGTAATAAAGATATTTCTTTCATTAGCAAAGTGTGTTAATTCGTTTACAAGTTTTTTATGCATAGTAGGTGAACCTCCAGTTAACATCATTTCTGATATTTGAGGATTCTTATCGTACATTTCTATAATATCGTTAAACGAATATTGACCTTTTTCTGGATGAATACTTGTATACCAAGAATCACACCAACCGCCTTCACCAAAATAACATCTGTGAGTACATCCTGTAGTCCTAATTACTACCGTTGGGTATCCTGCTCTTGAGCCTTCTGATTGGACTGCAGTATATATTTCTACAATCGGTAAGTTTTTATCATAATCTTCTATTCTACCTAGGGACATATAGTGCTGAGTTTTTACCGTGTTCTCTAAATTCTACTTTTATAACTTTTACTCTACCTTCAGTTTCCGTCTCTATGAACGGAGCTAGCTTTTCGTATATATATTGTGAGAACTTCTCTGCTCCTGTAGCAGGTACTACTCTAACCTGTGCTATACCCTTCTCATCTAGCTTTAATGCTTCAGGTAAAAATGGATCGTCTTCTGCTATCAAGTATGTATGATCAAACATATAATCCATCCATGCTTTAGGTGATTTTCCGTCAATTAAGGTTTTAGCTCTTTTCATTCCTCCAAAGTCCCAGACCCAATTACGATTATCTAATTCTCCTTCAAACCAGAGTTTAAATGATACTCCATAACCGTGAAGAAATCTACAGTGAGTTGTTTCGGCTTTCCATTGACGAAAGACGGTACTAAATCCATCGAATACTTTTGTTGATTGATATTTTGCCATAACTTATTTTTTATACTAATTCTTCTATTATACCTACTATTTCAGATAATATAAGAAGAATAGCTGAGGTTACCAAATTAAATGGTATAAAACAGTATCCTAGTATTCTAATACCGGATTTAATAAACGATACAATCTGGTGCTTCTTTGCATCAGGGTAGTTAATCGATTCATCAGATGTAATTTTGTTTTGATGTATACGGTTCGCTAAGTATTGCTCTTCCGTCATTCTGCGAGACTCTACATCATAGAGATCATTCTCGACTTCCTTTAAGTCCATCATTTTCGTGTTTTTTAAGTGGTGCTGTGACACTGTCGTCTAATTATACTATAATATAAGAAAGTTATTTCTAATTTCCAACTAGATTATATAATTTTCTTCTAACCCATACCTCCAAAATCCAAATGCATCTCCGGTAAGATTTAAATACCAATAAATATGTTTATCTATATATCTCTCAACCTTTAATAGCCTCCTCTTATATAGTATTCTACCTAGCATTCCATCTTCACCATATCTTGTATTATCTGGTATTTCTTTCCATGCTTCTTTTGCTATATCTGTTTTAATAACACATTTGCAGTCTGTAGGTGCTACTATATCGAAACCGTACATATTCTCCCATCTTTCCGCGTACCTCTTTCTAAAATCACATACTAACATTTTGCCGGGGATACTTTCGTTAGGTTTTCCATCAAATTCTTGTACCATTCTATACGATACAGAGTCTGGTTGGAATTCTAATTCTTTCATTATATGATGTATACCTAAAGGGTGAATCCAATCATCATCATCCCACTGTACGCTGTAAGGCATAGTAGACATTTCATAAAGAAGTCTTCTTTTCTTACCTAAAGGCATTTCTTTTTGATCTGAAAGGTATATTATTTCTACTTTATCGCCAAAAGGTTCTGCTTGTCTTTTTAGCTCAGCTAATAGAGGATTAAAAACATGAGAACGAGAAACAGTTGTTGGAATCTGTATAGATAACATTAAAAGTCTAAGTTTGTAGTAGCAGTAAAACTCCCAGAGAATGTTAATGGTGAATTTTGACCGTACTTATTATGTAACATTTTAACTGAATCAGCCTGTAGTGAGTAACTACCGGATAAATGTTCTGTAGGATTATAAATTACTTCACTAGCATTTGCAAAGACTACTTCTTGCATTTTAGCTGGTGTTAATCCTGGGGATGACTGTGCATATAGAGCTACTACACCGCATACTTGTGGAGCTGCCATTGATGTACCATTTAATATAGATTCCCAATACGCACCGTTATGAGTATAAGAACCTCTTGCGTATCCTGAGGTATTACTTACTGATGAAAGTATACGTGAACCGGGTGCATAAATGTTTACTCCAGGTCCGTGATTTGAAAAAGAAGCTCTTTTATCTATGTAGTTACTTCCAGATTGTACTTGATCTTCATCAATACATCCAACCATAAAAGCTTTATCAGAATAAGGTGATGAACCTCTAGAATAATATCTCCATTGAGTATTTTTAATCAATGCTTGATTATTATAATCAGCTCCTGAAGGTACATCTATCTTATGATTACTATTTCCTGAAGCAATTATTACGTGGATGCCTTCTTCTACCATTTCTTCAATATCGGTATCTACAGAAGTTATTCTTACTGGGTGTTTCCATGTGCCTAACAAACCTATACTAGGCGCAAATTCGTTTAGCCCAAACGCTTTAAGTTCTCCTCCAAAGGAGTTTTGTATGACGGTAGAACTATATGACGTTCCTCTATAATTTACTGCGTATGCTGTAGAGCCTCCTGTAAATTTTGCAGAATACCCCCAAGACATATTGACTACTGTCGGTCTTTTATACCCGGTAGCAGGGTCAATAGCCTTTTGTCTGTGGAATAATTTAATTGCATCTAATGCATAACTATCATCTATTCCAGTAGCACCGTCACCAGAGCCTTCTAAACCTCTTATTTTTAAGGAGTATATTTTTGCATTCTTAGCCCATCCAAAGGTTTTTCCTGCTGCTATACCTGCACAATGAGTACCGTGACCATCATTATCTCTTTCATGGTTAGCATTTTGAGTAAATCCTGTATGAATAGAACCCCAATCTATAAATGTATACCTGGATACTCCATGCTGATCTTCCCATTCTGGATGATCAGTTTGTACTCCGGAATCAACAATAACTACGTCTACTCCTTTTCCATCTAAAGTATAATTATAAGTTTCATCTATAATTTCATTACCGTTATAGGTATTATCTTTAGTATTGCATCTTAATAGTCCCCAGTTTTTATCTCCTGAAGATAATGAAGGGCTTCTATTATACGATCCGCTAATTATAGCTCCGTGTTCTTTTACTATATCATTTCTCTGTTCAGGTGGTATTTCAATATCTAAAACACTAGGATGTTCTAAGAGGTCATCTTTTTCAGCTTCTGTCAACCAGTAGTGTGTTTGGCGATAACTACCTAATCTCGGATTGGCTATTTCCACTTGCCTATTAGGTACATTATCTTTTTCTGTAATTTCTTTTAGATCTTCCCAAAATAAATCATAGTCTACTTCTTTATGAAGGATAATATTATATTCTCTCTCATTAAATTCTGGCATACAAATTTATTTTATAGTGATCCTATAGCTGCTTGAAATTCTGCGTATGAACCTGTAATAAATGTTTTAAGCTTTTCTATACTAATATAGTCTGATGCAATACTTGCTGATGTTTGAATTACTGTTGCTGAGCTCGCACTTAATGCTGTTCTTTGTGTATGAGCTGAGCTAGATAAGGCTGTATCTCCTGCTACATATTCACTTCTTAATGCAGTTGCTGCTGAACTACTTAACGCACTATCTGCTGCTATATATTCTGTTCTTATTGCAGATGCTTCAGAACCAGAATTAGCTAATTTTATCCAATTACCTCCGTGAGCAAAATACCCTAATCCAGTAGCATGTACATGTGCGAACATTCCATGGTAGTCAGCTGCAGTTGGTAGATCTCCTTCTGTAGCATAAACATTAGAAAATTGTATCTTTTTACCTGGTAAGTCTACTATTCCTCCTGAATGAGAAACGTTTGATGAAATCACACTGTCTATTGCTGTATCTAATGCTCCTGAGATTGCTGTTCTTTGTGTATGAGCTGAAGCTGATATTGTAGCAGTTGTTTCTGCACTTTCTAAAGTAACAATTCTAGTATTTAATGAAGAACTCAAAGAAGTGTCACCAGCTAAAAATTCTGTTCTTAATGCTGATGCATTAGATGATGAAAATGCTGTATGTGTTGCTGTAGGTAATTTAGTACCTATAGTAGTTGCTATAGAAGCTGAAAATGTTGCATCATCTCCTAAAGCTGCTGCTAATTCATTTAACGTATCTAAAGTTCCTGGTGAGCTATCTACTAATGCTGCTACTTTAGCATTAATGTAGGTGTTTTGTGATGCACTTAACGCACTATCTGCTGCTATATATTCAGCTCTTAAAGCACTTGCGCTTGAACCACTTAATTCGTTTCTTCTTACATCTGCAGAAGTAGATAATGCTGTATTAGCACTTGATGCTAATCCTTTAATTGCTTCTCTCTGTATGTGTGCAGAACCAGATAATACTATATCTTCAGATACTCTTTGAGAATGAGCTGAACTACTTAAAGCAGTTATGTTTGCGTCTAAGTGAGTATCTGCTGAAGCTGAAAGTAATGATATTTCAGAATCTAAATGACTATCAGTTGAAGCTGATAAAGCACTAATATTGGCATCTAAATGTGCATCTACTGAAGCACTTAATATTGTGTCTAAAGCTACTCTATGAATATGTGCTGATTGTGAGTTAGCAATAATAGCATCTTCTGCAGCATCTAATGAAGCTGATACGTTAGCATAGTTTCCTAATGCTAAAGAATTATGCATTGTTACTGATCCTGAAAAGCTATGTGTGTCTGTTGCATCATCCCCGAAAGCTGTAGAACCAGACTTATATAATACGGTAGATTGAGTTAATTCTGTAATAAATGCTCTTGCTTTTACATCACCGGTAACTGTTAAATCACCTCCAACTGTTTGACTACCGGTAACATGCAAACTACCGCTAAGTTTTATTGACCCTGTGAGTGGAGAACCTATTCCATTCTGCACTAATTGACCATCGTCAACTTGCACTAACTTATAGTAAGTGTCTTTTATTGTATTTCCTGTTAAAGTAGCCATGAATTATGTTTATTTATAAATAGTACTAGAAATTCTTATAAACAAAAGGGTCTCTCTTTTTAAGTTCCTTTAATCTCTCTTGAAATTCTTTTTCTTTCTTTTCTTTTAAAATCTTCTCTTTTTTTTCTTTGTCTGTCATAATTTCTGTATAAGATGATTATTGATAACTAAAAAATCTATATTAGATTTCATAAATCTTGATATAGCTTGTTCTGGGGACATTGTTATAGTTTGATCTTTTAAATTAAACGAAGTATTAAGTAGTATAGGAGATCCAGTTAACCTCTTAATTTCATCTAATAATAAATAGTAACGTTCGTTTTGTTCTGGTGTTACTGTATGTACCCTTGCTGAATTGTCAATATGAACAGCTGAAGGTATCCTTTTAGTCTTAGCTTGAACTACTATGTTCATATATGGAACTTCTTCTTTTAGATCAAAATATTTACTTGCTTCATCAGCTTTTACAGAAGGAGCAAAAGGTCTAAACCCTTCTCTTTTCTTTATAACATAATTTAATTTTTCTCTCATCTTAGGATCTTGAGGAGCTGCTAATATAGACCTATTACCTAATGCTCTTGCTCCAAATTCCATCCTGCCTTGAAACCATGCTACTATTTTCTGTTTAGAAAGCAACTCAGCAGTTTTTTTAACTATTAAATCATCAGACAGTCTAAACGAAGTTATAAAATCAGGCCATTTTTCTTGAAAGTCATTAATAGCCTTGTGTATTTCGATATCTTTATAGTCTGGTCCTAAATACGGATTACTATTATCCTTACGTTCTCCTTTATAGTGGTGTAAACATGCACCTATAGCTGATCCTGCATCTGATGGAGAAAAAGGGATATGTACTGAGTCAAAATATTTATAAGCTAAAGCATTTGCTACTCCATTATAGGCACATCCTCCTCCTAAACATAAATTAGGTGACTTCGACATATTTTTTGCAGTTATCAGCAATTTAGTAAATTGATATTCATACCATTTCTGTAAAGCTGCTGCTAAATCTTTGTGTTCCTGAGTAACTGGTTCTTCTGGAAATCTAGGAAGTATGCCAAGTGCCTTAAATAAGTTTTTATTAAACATTACTTTATCAGAGTATTCCCAAGAGAATGGTTTAGTATTTAATCTAAACTGATTAGATGTATTTTCTACTAAACTCATTAACTTACCTAAATATACATCTGGATTACCGTATGGTGCTAATCCCATAATTTTATATTCTCCTTCATTAGGTTTAAACCCTAAATACGCAGTAATAGTAGAGTATACTAATCCTAAAGAATTAGGATATTTAATAGATTGCATTTTCTGTACTTTGCCGTTTCTACTTCTATATACTGCTGTGGTATCCCATTCACCTACTCCGTCGACTGTTAGTATTGCAGGATTTTCATAGGGACTTGTATGTAGGCTAAAAGCTGCATGAGAAGTATGATGGTCGGTGTATACTATTTCACCTTTAAACCCACCTCTTCTTAAAATAGTTTCAGGATTATATTTTTTATAATCTCTTAAATATCTATACCTTAACAATAACGTTTTAAAGAAATGTTTATTAAAAGTAGTAAGTACTCTATCTTTTTTTAATTCAGGATTTTCATACCAACAGACTTGATCTACTGCTTTAAGAGTTGTTCTAGTATACCTTAAACACCAATTAATAGCATTAAAAGGAAATGAACTGTCATGCTTAATTCCGGTAAATCTTTCTTCTTCTGCTGCTGCAATAACTTTACCGTCTACTACTAAACAAGCAGCTGAGTCATGGTAAAAAGCAGATATTCCTAACTGTATCATATTATGTTGTATCCTCTTTTAGGTTCCTCTGGGAGTTTTATACTACTGTTAAAGTAATTCTTTGAGATAAATTTGGCAAATTGCCAATGTCCTTTTATACTAAAATGATCATCAGCAGTACTACCATTAGATGCTACTCTTGAAGTTTCAAACATTTCGCCTTTTTGAATATTAGCAAAAGAGAGCTTATACGGTAAATGTATGTATTCTACTTTTATTGATTTAAAAAATATACCGAAATCAGAGAATATACTAGAAAAGTACTTACCAAAAGGATTTAGTTTCTTATATCTATGGTCGTATATAAAGTTAAATATACTTTTTATTTCATCTTGATTATTAAAATAATTTTTGTCAAAAGGAACTCCAAATTCAAGTGCATCTACTAATTTACCATTCGTAACAGAAACAATTTCATCTTTATATTCATTATAAACCTCTATTCTATCCGGTACAGTTTCTAGTAAAAATACTTTATCACCTTCTTTAATATTCGGCAATGCTTTAATAACTTGATTAATTATAAACTGTGGACTTGCTCCTCCTTGAGCATAATTTTTATACTTTAAATCTAATCCTTTAGCAATTAATCTAGGCCAAATACTAGAGGTTTTATACAAAGTGTGACCACATGTAAAACTATCTCCGAAAAAATGTGCCGTTGATTTCATATTACTGAAGTGTTTGTGGAGAATATCGGAGTCGAACCGATGACCTCCTGCGTGCAAGGCAGGCGCTCTAGCCAGCTGAGCTAATCCCCCTACCTACTATATAGAGCGGTTTCTTCTTCTGTTCTCCCACTCTACTCTCTTTGTCGCTCCCAACATCTTATACTTTTCAATTCTTCTATTAAAATCATTTCGAGTACTATTAGTATGTGGGTTTCCTGTACTTGTGTTATCGTTATTGCTCATGCTCTGCTAATAATTTTTTAACATGTGCTTTCGCAATTGCGTAATCCACAGGTCCAGTTTCGTCTTCATACTGAACGGGATCATCAACACCCAACTCAATAAACGCTTCAATTCTTTCCACCGATGATGCAGACTTGTAGTCTGAGTTACCGGACGGGTAAGGTTTGTAAGACGTGTTTGTTCTCTTGTATACTTGTACAAAATCCAGTTCCAATGCATCTATAAGTAATTGTCCATCTTGTAAAATTCCTAATTTATCTGTATCTAAGTAAGGAGTAAAGTACCCTACTTTATCAGCTTCCCAGTTACCTAATCTAAAGGCATTATCGTCTGCATCTCTAAACTCTTGTCTACAGTCTGGATAAATAGCATGATCACCTGCATGTATTCCTAAAGCAATATCAGTATCATTTCCATTCGCATTTGCAGCAGATAAAGCTACAGCTTGAACTAATGAAGCGAAAATTTTATTACGATTAGGTACTACAGTAGCTTTCATGTTATCTTCTTCGTAATGACCTTCCGGTACATCTTCTCCTCCTTCTACAAGGTTAGAATTTAACAGATTTACTAAACCGTCTAACTTAATAACTTGATAGTTAATCTTGCAACCTCCAAAACATTCATTATCTGAAGGACAAGTTTCATTAATATAATCTACTAATGATTGTGCTCTTTCAAGCTCTACTCTATGCTTTTGACCGTAATCAAACGATATAGCAGTTACTTGATCATACTCTTTTAAACATCTGAGTAATAATGTAGAGGAGTCCATCCCTCCGCTTAGACTAACAACAACATTTTTTGCCATTTCTATAAATATTAAAATTTGCCAGGTATTATAAACGTATAGGCTAACGTTAAAATTACTTCATCATAGAAGTAATCTTGTCTGTGATATTATTATATGTATCTACATAGGTTTTAACACTTTTATACTCTTTGTTAGAGTTAAGTAACTCTGTAGCTACTTTTTTTAGAGCGTAAGTAAAGTTACCGGGGTAACATATAGTCTTAATATAAGGTGTATTATTTTCACCTTTAATTACTCTCTCATAAACTGTATATCCACCACTAGCTGAGTTAGTTATAAAAAAAGGTTCCATTGCAGGATCTTCTATAACTGTATCAGTAGCTGGAATTGAATCTGGTCTTCTTAGCATAACTTATTATTTATTTGTTAATTAAATTTTTTAAATCTTGAGATGAAAGTACACCTGTTTGATTAGCTGTTATCTCAGCATCATTATTATTCAATACAATAGTAGCAGGTATCGATCTTATGTTATACTTAGCAGCAAGTCCTGAGGTATCTTTATCTACATCTATTTCCATAAATTTAAACCTATCACTTAATTCCTCTTTTACTTTATTCCAAGTAGTATCGTACGCTTTACAAGGTCCACACCAAGTAGCATAAAACTTAATTACTGTTTTTGCGCCCATAATTGCCTCTTTGATTGTTTGATTGTTTTTTATAGTGATCCATTTTAGAAAACTTCTTTTTAGGTTTAGAATCTGTAGTACCGGAAGTACTCTTTCTCCACTCTAACCATTCTTTTAATTGTGTAATTCTTTGTTTAGCTGATGCCATATTATAACTTTTTTATATATATACAATATAAGAACTTTTACCCGGGATTCCTACTTAACTAAGCAAAAGTTAACGGTATTGGAGATACATCGCTTCCTGATCCTATAGTGTTATTAACGTGTGTCCATGTTTCTGGACCGCTACCTAAAGTTACTATCTCACAATATGCTTCTTGCTGTAGATTAGAACCTGTTCCTGGAGTTTGTCCATGTTGTACACATATTCCATTATATCCTGACCAAGTTACAGTAGAGGTATAGGTGTATGTACCGGGTGATACTGTTCCTATATTAGACATTGCTATTTCTATTGGGTCTATACCGTAAAATAACGGATTATGTAAGAATCCAGCATTACATTTTACTTGTCCTCCTGTCCATACCCTTGGTGTCCCTAACTCAACATCAGCAGTATCTACAGTATAGTTAATTGCTAGTGTTCCAGTGTAAGAACCAGTAATAGTTGTGTTAGAAATCGTTAAACTACCGCTATTAATAGTTACTCCTCCTACTAAAATACTAGTATCATTTATACTAACGATTTGTGTAGCTCCTCCATTGTCTAATGCCAATGTCATTGTTTCAGTACCTTCTGTTGTATTATCTGCTACTAATGTAACTATAGTTTGAGCTGTATTTCCATTGACGGTAAAATTACCTGTTAAGTTACCTGTAATATCATTACTATCTATACCTGTTATAGTAAATGGCAGTACCGTTCCGTTTGCAACATTAGCTGTAGTAAGAGTAAAAATTACAGTGTCTCCTTCATCTACTGGAGTAGTAGCTGAAATGCTATAAGTTGCTGCTGGTTGTGTACTAGTATCGTTAATTACTACTGTTTCTGGGTCGCAAGAAAAATCATCTAAATCAATAGTTAAAGTCTCCTGTCCTTCTGAGGTAGCATCTGCTGCTATTGTTAGATCTATAGTACCCACTTGGCTAGTAACTATAAAATTACCTGTCAAAGAGCCGGATGATAAGTCTGATTGTGAAATACCTGTAATTGTATACCCTACTGGTGTTCCTCCGTCTACTCCTGTTGTGCTTAAGGTAATAGTCAAATCATCTCCTTCATTTACTGTTGCTTTTGAAGCTGATAGGTTATATGTTCTTGTAAAACCTTCAAATCTACCCCAAAATGCATCAGAAGCTGTATGGGTAAATCTTGTAACTGTTAATGGGTTGTCAGTAGAAATTAAAGTTCCTCCTGTCTCTTCTGTGTACCATCCATTAAAAGCAGTATAATCTGGATATACAAAGCTTGCTTGTATAATCATACTAGAAACATTATCAAAATCTACTGTTTGGGATACAGAGCTTGTTGTAGGTCCTGCAGCGATTGGTGAATTAATCTGAACAGTATTAGTAAGTGAACCAGAATTAGCTACTGTAAAGTATCTTTTACTAGGATTAAAAAGAGTATTAGAAAAACTAGAAGTAACATTAGCACACGAACCTGAGTCTGTTACTTTAGCCCAAAAGGTATTAACTCCATCTGGGACTGTTACAGTTACTCCAACTCCTGATAATGTAGCAGGTGAAATATCCTCTGCAATTAAATTTGGTGCGGCAATTGTTGAATGGTATAGTGACATTGAAGTAATATCTCCACCAATCGTGTTTGCATATAATCTTATACTCTTTGACATATATATAAATAGCTATCCATCACAACTTAAACAGTCTAAAGATGTTCTACTACCTATATCGCCGTTTATAACTGAATCTGTTCTTAAATAATACAATGTTTTGATTCCTAATCTCCATGCAGCTTGGTGAACCTCGTTAATAAACTTAGGTGAATCTGTTGGATCAAAAGCTAAGTTCAATGACTGCGTTTGATCTATGTATTTTTGTCTTGCTGCTGCTTGTTCTACTAATTGTAGTTGGTTTATTTCTGCAAATGTTAAAAATATAGGTTTATCTTCGGCTGGCATTACATCTTCTGGTAAATTAGCGATAGACCCTCTATCTTTCATAATTTGATCCCATACTTCTTCTGTATTAGCACCTTTTTCATTAAAATACTTTTCTAAAGCTGGGTTTTTCCTAATAAATGTACCTTTAGCTGAATTAAATGTATAAACATTTGCTGGGACAGGTTCAATACCTGCTGATACTCCTCCTGCTATAGTACTATTTGAAACAGTCGGGGCTACAGCGAGTAAATGTGTATTTCTCATACCAGTTCCTCTACACCATACAGGTTCTCCATATTCATCAGCAAGTTTTCTAGAAGCTCCTTCTGCTTTATTTCTAATATCTGAAAATATCTGATGTGTGAGTGATGTTGCTGCTATTGAATTAAAAGGTATCTTTTTATTTTGCAATAAAGTATGCCATCCTAAAACTCCTAAACCAATTGCTCTTCCTTTTTTAGCTGATCTATGTGCTCTAGCTAGTGACTCCCTACCGGAAGTTTTACCTAAAAATTCCTCTAAAACACCATCAAGAAAATATATAGCCGTCTCTACTAAATCTGTATTTTTCCATTCGTCGTACTTAGTTAAGTTAACTGAAGATAGACAGCATATAAAAGAATGTTCTTCATCTGTAAATAAAGTAATCTCAGAACAAATATTAGTCATTGAAACTTCGAGGTTATTTTTTTTGTATGCTGCTGGATTGTTATTATTAACATTATCTTTATACATAATGTAAGGTTCTCCAGTTTCTACTCTAGACTTAAGTATTTTAACCCATAATCCCATTGCCTCCGGTTCTCTATGCTCAAGTTTCTGCATAAAGCTATCATCCACTACAACACATTGATGAAGGTTTAGACACTGTCTGTTCGGGTCTCCTTTTGGTCTTCGTATTTCTAAGTACTCCTCTATATCGGGGTGATTAATATCAAGATTAACAGATGCTGCTCCTCTTCTTACTGCTCCTTGATTAGTAGCTATAATAGTAGAATCGTATATCTTAGCCCATGGAACAACTCCTTCTGATTGACCGACAGATCCATCTCCAATTTTCTCACTTCTGCCTCTAACTCTTGATAAACTAATTCCTACTCCTCCTCCTAAAGAGGTCAGTCTCATTAACTCAGCGTTAGTAAGACCGATTCCTCTAATAGAGTCGGGGGTATCGATTCCAAAACATGATATAGGTAAACCTCTATCGGTTCCGGTATTCGATAAAACAGGTGAGGCTAAGTTCAACCAACCTTTCCACATATAACGAAAAAACTTATTCGCTAAATCAGGTCGATCTAATCTTCTTGCTATTGTATCTGCTACTCTTCGGTAAGCTTTTCTTGGGTTTTCATCTGGTAGTAAATATCCTTTAGAAATAGTTGCTAACGAAACTTCGTTCATCCATTCTGGATAATCCTTACCTGCTTCCCACTGGGAAGTATCTACTATTATGCTCATGTTTTTATATTAAAATGCGTTAGACCAATCTAAATGTCCTTTACTGTAATTTGTTACTCTGTTAGCAAAGAAATCAGTATGTTGTTTTCCAGCTATAACTGCATCAAACCATTTCATAGTTTTTAATGCTCCTTTATCAATATCTTCTGATGGTACGATTGGTGTGAGACCTAAGTCTGACATTTTAGTATTTATTCTATGTTTGATAAAGTTTTTTAATTCTTCCCTACCTAAATTTTCTAGGTCTCCCATTTCAAATACTTTATCTATGAAGTCAAACTCTAATTTCATACTCATTCGAGCTGCATCTTCTATTTCGGAAACTAGTTTTTTTGTTTTAAATTTAGGTTCTTCTTTCATTAACGTCCTGAATAACCAACAACCAGCATCAGAGTGAAGCGATTCATCTCTAACAGACCATTCTACTATCTGTCCAACACCTTTAAGTTTATTTCTCATCTTAAATGAAAGTAAAACTGCGAACGAACTAAATAAGTTCACACCTTCTGTAAATGCAGAAAAAATTGCAAGAGACTTAGCTCTTTCATGCCAATTAGCTGTTCCGTCGTCATTATCTCTAACATTCATTAATGCTTCTATCTTAGCCATGGTAGCTTCATCTTCTAAGAATTCTGAAAAGTTATCTAAACCGAGTTGTTCATTAAGTAAAGAGTATGCTTCAGCATGAATAGTTTCAGATGAACCTAAAGTAGTCCCCATCATGATAATCTCAGGTTTCCTAAACCACTTAGTTACTAATGTAGACCAATAATCATTAACAACGGTTTCTGTTTGAGCAAAACCTTTTAGGATCTGTCCCACAACGTTTTTTTCATGGTCTTTCATATTAGACTTCCAGTCAGTTACATCTTGTGCCATTGGTACTTCTGTGTGTAACCAGTGTGCTTGTTGTTGCTTTAACCAGTAGTCGTATGCTTGTGGATATTCGAAGGGCTTGTAGACAACTCTTTCTTTTAATAAACTCATATATCTTTATATATTGTTGGTTGTGTTAGACAAAAATGTCTGCATAAGGTAGTGCTCAGCAGACCTTAATAAATAGATTATATATTCCACTTTATGCTTTATTTTTATTAATATTTTTAAAATAATTTATTCATAGTCTCTCTATCTAAAGAGAATTTAGGTCCTGCATTAGGATCTTCAAGTTCATCATGTGTCATCGCCTTGCCTTCAAATTCAATACGACCGTTATTGGTATCCATTTTTATATTATATGTCATACCGTCTTGACCGTATCTATTTTTCATAACATGAACTCTTCCTGTTCCTAATACTTTATCTTCTTTTTGTCTGGATAGTGATATACAAATATCTGCTACCATCATTTTATCGTAACTACCAGCAGCTTTATCTCCTTCAATGACGCTATCTCTAGCACCCATTCTATTTACTTGTGACGGAGTTAAAATAGGGATCTTAAGTTCTTTTGCTAATCCTTTTGTAGCAATAAATACATCGTCAATTTCATCTTTTCTTTCTGAGTTTCTTCCTCTAGAAGGAGCTTTTAAGTAATCGACATAGTCAATAATAATAATATCAGGTTTATGATCCATATCCGTACATTTCTGAATATGTGATTTAATCGTATTGACTGATGCTCCTTTAGGAGGGTATTCTTTTACTATTAGTTTACCTTTGAGGTTATCAACATATTTTTGAACTTCTTCCCTATGTTCGTTAATCTCATCGATAGTATAACCAGTGAAATAACAATCGAACCTTTTACCCACATAATCTTCTCCGAGTTCCAAAGTGTAATAATTGACTTTATAGCCCATCTGAACAGCATGAGCAGCAATAGCAACCATAGTCCAAGACTTACCACCTCCCGGAGAGCCAAAAACAATACCCAAGTCACCAGGTCCAAATCCACCTTGGATACCATCATTGAAGACAGGCCAAGGAGTAGGAATAGTAGGACGGTAGTTGTCACGATAACGTGTTTCAATATCTTTATTATATTCATGTCCAATATTTTTATCCATACCAGCCTTCATAGCTTTTTCAATAGTATTTCTTATACCATCAAAATCACTTTCCTTTAATAAGTCAGCTGAATTAAGGATTGCGTTTTTCATTTCTTGATTCTGGCAGAATTTATTAAACTCTTCTTGCACGTATGCTACATCGTCTGTAGATGCTTCGTAAGAGTGTCTTAATTCTTCCTTAAGTGCTACTTTAAGCACTTCGTTCTCTACTTTCTGTAGCTTTACTTTAAGTACATCCATTGTAATATTGGTATGGTACTTATCAAAATAACTACATACTTCTGAGATAATCCACTTATGTGAATCTGCATCGAAGTAATGATCGTGGAGTACGTCTCTAACATTCAGTAAGAATGTTTTATCGGTAAGGAGCGATCCTAATACTTTTAGTTGAAATCCTTTTCCGTACTCTTGAAGTCTTTTTAATGTCATCTATAACCGTTTTAATGTTCTATTAATATAATTAATTTTTGCCTAATAACCAACTAGATGATTGTATTTTATTCCCTAATCCGTCAATTAATTCTATTCCGTACTGTTCACACACTTTTCTTTCTGGAATCGTATCATTATTTTGATCTCCACCATTAGCGAAAGCTAATTTATATGTTTCGTGAAACTTACTAAACATTAGTTTTAAACTTTCTACTTGTGTGCTATCTTTATCTACAGAAATCCAAGCCATATCTACAATAGTTAGAGCTCTAATAATAGCAATTCGTTCTTCTTCATCTTGAAAAAATTTAGATCCTTTTAATTCTCTCTGGTGATCATTATTTACAATTACAATTAAAGCATCACCAGCTTCTTTTGCTTTTTCAAATAACTCAAGATGACCTTTGTGCAGCGGATTAAAGTACCCGCTAACTATTATTGCTTTTTTCATAACTTTCTGCGATTAATTGTTTAAACTTAGTTGTTGACCATCCATGGTCTCTATTCATATAATGAATAGGTATTTTAAGATTATCTCCAGTAAAAGGTTTATTAATATAATCATCACCTAAGAACCTCAAATCGAATTCTCCTAATTTTAATAAATCTAGTAACTGTTCTTCATACGTATATCTGATAACATCATCTACGTACTTAATGCTTTCTAACATTTCTTTTCTTTCATCGGGTGAAAGTATAGGTTTAAGTTTATGAGGTCTCTCTATTGAAGGATCAGTATGTAAGAGAATAATTAAACAGTCACAGTTTTCCTTCATTTCTTTAAACATCGCAATATACCCTGGGTGTAGTACGTCAAAATTTCCTGCTATTACTCCTTTTATCATAAACTATTATTTTTATACATAAAAATGTCATCTACTAAATAATCTATACCTTTCATTGCTTCGGGTAAGTTTACATTTGAAACATCTTTTCTTATTACTTTTAATCTTTCTATAATTTCTTCTCCACTCATGATACAGCTGTTAAATGTCGAAAGTTTTCTAACCAACCTTCTGTATTCTTTGTTACTCCTTCAATTTTATCTTGATCTAGTAGACTTAAAAATACTCCTGTCTGCAGATCCGGTATTGGTGCGTTAATTATTGCATTAACATATTCTTTTTCTTTATCATCTAAAGCTGTTTGGTGTAAATCCATCAACTTAAAGTTAGTTTCGACTCTATCCCATTGAGTAATAATTTTAGGAAATATCTTTTTACTTTTTTTCTCGTCTAGTTTAGCTTCACATATACCGTAAACATAATCTAAATCTGTTACTTCACTTAATAGTTTAGGAAATTCAGATACAATAGTTTTAATACCTAATCCTTTTACTCCTTGTAAATTATCTGAGTTATCTCCAACTAATGCCTTTACTATATTATAATTTTCAGGTAATACTTTTAGTTCATCAAATATATTATCTTTTGTAAAAGTTTTCTTTTTAACAGGTGCATATACCTCAACAGTATCGTCTACTAACTGTAAAAAGTCTTTATCTGATGAGACGATAGTGCATTTCTTAACATTAGAGGCGGAAGCTTTTTTAGCAATCCAAGCCATTATATCATCAGCTTCTAATTTTTCCATTACTATTTGCTGCAAAGGTAGACACTCTAGATAATCTTTAGTTCTAAGTAGTTGATTAATTAAAGCTTCCTGTTCTTCTTCTCTAGTATCATATAATCCCCAATGAGTTATTCTAGATGAAGCACGTTGTGCTTTATAGTTAGGGTCTATATTCTGCCTGTTACCTGATCCTCCTTTACCGTCCCACACTACTATCACTCTAGTTGGATCAAATATCCTAGTTACATACCCTAAAGAGCGAAGAAAGCCCACTAAGCCTCCTATATGGGTGCCAGTGGGATTCATCGCCTTGAGTAACGAAAAGCTACGAATTAACATATTCATAGCGTCTATGACCAAAATATGGTCGTTCAACTCTCGGGGTGGGGTCTCTTTTAAATTTTTTAATATATCTCCGTAATCTTTCATATTAAATTTGTTGATCTTCTATATGAAGTTTTATTATTTTTATTTTCATCTGGAAATAATGTATCAAGGGAGTTAACTTTACCGCAGTTTTGTGCGCATGTAATTTTTTTCCCTTCACTGACTTTATTTTCCCAACTATCATTATAAAGGTTTTTTAACACCTTATTTTTAATAATATTTTCTAGTGTATTAGAAGCTAAACTAAATTTATCAAATCCTACAGCTTCCATACTACCTAGCAATTGCCTTGATGCTACAGGTACGTAATTACCTGCTAAATACTCAGCTCTTTCTCTATAAAACGCTACTGCTACAAAGCAACATTGATGTACAAAACCATCTACCTCTACGTATAAATCGTTTTGATTACATCTAGGTATTATTTTAGTATTATCAGCAATTTTTATTGTTTCACGGTCCAGATCTGTAAATCCACCGTCTTTAGAGCCTTCGCCAAAAGGTTCTATTGATTCTTTTATTACCTTAGCATTATCTTTAATATACGAAGGCTTGTAATCCGATACATCAGTTGGATAAATCCAATACTGTATACCACCTTCATTATTCTGGACTGGTACTGGGGTAATATTTTCTCCGTCATCTAAATTTATAGGAGCCTTAAAAATAGGTTGAAGGTTTAAACCAGCAAAGAAGATTTTTGCTTCATCTATTTGATGTTCATTATGTTTAAATACCAAAAATTCCAGTACTGTGTTTTCTTTTCTCGTAAGAGTAGATTGATATGCTTCAATATTTTTAATCAACTTATCCCACTTAACGTTTCTGCGGTATATATGATTAGTATCTTTTAACCCATCTACACTAAATACAGCTCTAACTTCTGTAGTTTTAGAATTGTTTGCTGCGGTTGCTACTTTTTTCCAGAAAGCAGGGTTTTTCATCCCTCCATTTGTGTGGAATTCTATCTTAAAAATATTTTCAAATTGACCACAGTATTCTAATATCTCTGGAAGATCTGGATTAGTAGCAGGATCTCCATGATTTCCACAGAAGTTTAGGTACTTCACCCTTTTCATTATAGAAACTGGAAACCACTCTTTAAATGTTTTAATATCTATATACCCCAATGTTAAACTACTGGGAGTTAAAGGTGTATTAGTTTCAAATCTTGGGCAACAGGGGCATGCAGCATTACAGAGAGTAGATATTTCTACATGTAAATAGTGAATTCTATCTGCCTGTTCTCTTCTTATGGGCTTACCACTCATTAAGTTAATAAACTTGGAGTAATTCTTTCCTCTTCTAAATCGCCTTCTTCTATCAAATCGAAATCTATTGACCCTACAAGTTTTAACCAGTGGTCTTTATGAGCGTCTCTATACTTGTCGATTGCTTTTTTATCATCTTCTATAAAACCATGTGAAGTCATTACTACTCTGCCTCTAGACTGTACTCCTCCAATGTGATTCTTTTCTATCTGAATATTAGTTCTTTTAGCGAATTCTACTTGAAGACCGTCCTTAATAGCTTTAATCTTTGATGTACCTGGATTAGTAATATTACCGAAAGTAACAACTAATGTAGCATCGTACCACATAGACATTCCTCCTTTATTCTGTAACTTAGGTTGACCCATTGGATGCTCAGGTTTCATAGTCCATACTTTATTAATAGCTACTAATGTATTAGTATAGGGAGAGTTTTCTTTTCTAGATAATAGAATCTTTTGATTAAGATTATTACCAAATTGAGTAGACATTGCTCCTGCATTCCATTCATTATTATTCTTATTAGAACGTACTGATAGATCACAAGGTATAGATCCAATTGAATCCCAGAAGAAACACATATCATAAGGTAAGTTACCTTTTGTCTGTTCGTCTATTAAGTCAGCCATATGTACAGCTACTTCTTCTATTGTGTTCAATGTACCTCTATCCGCATATAAAAAGAATCCTTCGTAATCAGTAACTACTCCGTTCTCATCTTTTACTTCTTCAAATTCTAAGCCCATTTCTCTAGCATGTTCCCATGACCATTTCATCTCTGAAATAATAAATACAGGTAGAACTCCTTGCTTTTGAGCATTAACTGCTGCTTCTAGTAATGCAGTAGTCTTACCTGTATCACTATGACCTCTTAATAAGGTAATGTGACCTGTTGGTATACCCGGTAATGATGTAATATCTTGAAATGCTTTAGATAAAGGTATCCAACCTTGTTCTTTAAACTTAACTGATGCGTTAGCGAAACCTTTTTTCTTCTTAAAGTTTCCTAAGTTAAAATTCTTTTTGACTGCTGCTGATGCTTTCTTTAGAGTCTCTTCTTTTTTCTTTGCCATATAACTGTTTTGCTTTATATTATAATATAGTGTTAATTTTATTCATATACAACTAAATTAGTGTATTTTTAGTCTCATATAACTCATGAAAATTATGTACAACATTAGGTAAGTCTTTTACCTTAGTTAAGTTTTCCATAAATTCCTTAAATAGGGGGTGTTCTTTTTTAAATACTTCTTTGTTTTTAAAACTATCGTCATCATAAGTCCCCCAGTTTATAACTCGATTGAATTTTACTTCCCATTTAGTAGGAGTTTTTCTTTTATCAAAATAAGTCTTAATTAACTTATAATAATCCTCCATCTCTCTAAAATTACTATCTTGAGTAACAAAAGAAAAACAATACCAATTAATTGTAGGTATTTGAGTGATAAAGTTTAATCGTTCTAAAATTATATCCCATTTACCTCCTACACGTGTTTCATTCTCATAAGTATGTTTAGTAGCAGCATCTATAGAAATTTCGCAGGAATTGACAAACTTATGAATACTTTTCATTTTATCCCATAATTCTTTAGTCCATAAGCTACCGTTAGTATGTAGGTGCATACTTTCTAACTTTTTATATTTATCAGCAGGTAAATTAATCATAAACTTTCTGAAAGAGTTACTAAAGAATGGATCGGCTGATCCGCTTAGGTATAATCTCTTTACAAATGGAGCTAACTCTTCGTTTACTTCTTTTAACTTCTTTTCTACTAGTTTCCTATCTTCACCTTTATACATAATAAAGTCTAACCTACAAGTAGGACATGCATAATTACAACTTCTATCAAATGCAAAATTTACCGTATGGGGTCCGGGTTCACTTTTTAATAACTTAATATTTTTATCTGTCTTAGGTATAAACCTTGGTGATATTTTATTATTTTTTAATTCTGCTAGATACGGACATTGTAGTTCATCACATTTAGAGTATGAACCATCTAATATCGAATCCCTTACTTCTTCTGCTCTATTGGATCTAAAATTACCTTTAATCCCTAAGCCTTGTTCTATGTCTATAGGTAGCCATGAAGGACAACATAACCACTGGTCTTTGTCGTGAACTTCAGTATACCTAAAAGGTGCTGTACAGATGTAGTCGGATTTATTGGCCATAGAACAAAAAAAAAGGCCGCCGAAGCGGCCTGTTTAATTACTCATTAAACAAGTCATCAAACTTGCTTACTGTGGATTGATTACCTGTAGTTGCTGTCTCTAATGTAAAGTCAGTCTTTGCTGGTGCAGTAGGTTCTGCTCCTGCTGGAGGAGTAGAATTTTCTTCTGAACCTGGGTTTAGGTAATTCTGTAGTTGCTTCTTAATGAAGTCGTAATCGTACTGGGTATGTACTTCAGTAGGGTTTGGTTGAGTCTTTAACCATGTATCAACTTGATCGTTATTATCTGATAACGCAGTTTGTTTAGGTTTAATTCTAACAGTAGTAGTAGGGTAAGGGTTACCTTGTTGTTGTTCTACTACTAAATCCCATCCGTTTATTACATCAGTATAGTCACCTACATCTTCATCTTCAGCTAAAGCCAATAATGCTTTATAGATAGTAATACCGAATCCCCATAATCTTACACCTTTATCTTCTTCTCCTCTTACTACAACAGGAGCAAAGATTCTAGTTTTAGGATTAATCTTACCTGAAAGTGACCAATTATCTTTGTCATTAGTCTTTCTCAGTTCTTTAACAAATTCTTCAATAGGATCTTGTTTACCAAAGTTTGATAAAGCAACCATAGGATACTTTCCAATACCGTAATGAAACTTTAATTCCTTAAATGGGAATGTTGGATCATACGCAGAAGGTACAATTCTTAAAGTTTGCTTTCCTAATTCAGGTTTCCAAAAAATCTTTGAATAGTCAGTTTTTTCTTGAGTCTGACCGTTGTTATTCAACTCGCCGAGTTTCGCTTTAATAGCATCTAAATTCATATAACTAATTTTAATTTAACGTTAATACTATAATATAAGAATAATTTATCAATTATCCAACTCTAGTATCTTATAAAGTTTGGTATTTACTCTTTTTAATTCCGGACCTTTGGTAAGAAGAATACAATTTCTATAGTCTGGCCAGTTTACTCTGTAGGATGTGTCTAGCTGACCTCCGTTTAGCTCTTTAATTAAGGTGTTTAGAGCATTGATTGTATATAAGGTATTAGATTCTTTTTTTCTATGTACGAGAATAGTGTTCTCTAGAAACTGTCCTACATTGCCAAAATCTACATTATAAGTACATATATACTCATCTTGTGACTTGGAATATAAAACAAAAATTTTATTGTATATTATATTGTACCTTTCTTGAATAGTGCCTAATATGTCGTCCAGTGAATCCTCTGTGGCAAAAGTACAAAACAGTTTGTTACTCATATCTTCATTTAAATATATTGGATCGATATCGTAATCGAACTCCCTTTCTATAACACTTGCATCTTTCATATAAATATCTTTCTGTTCTATAAACTGAGGTCTTTTGAAAATTTAAATTTCACTGGGTATTTTTTACCTGTTTCTAAGATCTCTTGTAGTTTCTCTAATGTTTCTTTACCATCTTCTTTTGAATAATCAAAAAGGAGGGCGTCGTAGGTATAGAGTACAACCTTTGTTTTCTTCCCTTGTAGGTACCTAAGTACTTCTTTTAATATAAGAATATTATTTGATGTTTCCAACGACTGCATCATATAGTTCATAAGCTTGGCTGGGTGCATCTCTTTTAACTGCTTTGTAAAATGTTTACCTGATTGAGGATTTTCTACATAACCGTCACTATTAAAATTGCTCCACATATTATCTATATAATTCTGAATGCCTTTGAAAATGTCTAATTCTTTATGTTCTTCAGGTATCTTACCGTATATAGCTTGAAAATTAATTTGTTTGGCATCAAGATACTGTTCTTCAGTAATATCTTCAGTGCCGAAATAATGCTTAGCTAGTTGTTTATGAGCAGAGTCTGGTGTTAGTTTATAGTTAATTTGCTCAGAAAGTAACCTAAGGTGATAACCATCGAAATCGAACTCAACAAAATAGTTATTGGTTGGATGGAAGCACTTCCGGTGTTGTGGGCTCTTAGGAATAGCAGCGAAGTTAACAGAATTAAAAGCATTAGTAGGTCTAGAAGTTGCATTGTATAAATTGTATGAAGTTAGTACTTTATTATCCACAGTATTATACAGTGGATTTCTTGGTTTAAATAAATCTTTATATTCTTCGTAATAAACTCCTAGTCCTGATTGTTCTAGTAAATAGAATACATTTGTAGCAATTTTATTATAGAAATCAAAACCAGAAGGTAATGATAATTTTATTACGTCTTGTATTTTATTATATACTTTTTCACTAGATTCATACAACTTAGGTAGAGGAATTAACTGATTAATGTTTTTAAAGTCAGTAAATTTATTGTAAAAGTAATTAGTAGTAGGTAATTCTCTAGAATACTCTAGTCTTTCATAATTTGTCATTGAATATAACAACGATATGTCTATGGCATCCTGTAGATTAAAGTGATAGAGCAAGTTCTTCTTATCTAATGTATATAGTTTACTTGCAGAAGAAAGAAGCTTGTATACACGGTTTTTATCTACATTAATTCCTTCGTCATGATTTATAGGAATAATATATCCGTGGTGGGAATCTATTAATCTAATATAAACCGCTACCGTAGAAGTAAGTTTAGGGTGATAGTAATCGTTAGATGAAATAACATCCACAAATACTCCTAATTTAATTAGCTTCTCTAAGTTCTGTAATTTGTCTTCTTGCTCAACTATATAAAACACTTATGTAACCTTTTTTATTAATATAAGTAAATAAACTCGAACGAGCAAATATTTACTACATTTTAACGAATTGAGCTGTATTGCTCAAAACTTGAGAAGAGATTCCAGGTAAAACTTTATCTGCTTTTTTAGCTACATCAGCATTTTTAGTTTTAACTCCTGGGTAGACATATCCGTTTATTACTTGGTCTTCAGGATTACCTTTTATGTACCAAATTAATTTCATTACTTTTCTATATCTCTTACTGTCTTTTTTTTCTGCTAGATATGCTTTTTTGTCAGTTTCTACAATTCTTCTAGATCTTGAATCCATAATAAAGTACCTTATAAATTCTCCTTTAGTATACTCTGCAGGTGTTGGAGTAACATAAACTGTACGGAGTCCAGTTGCTTTTTCTAGTTCCTTTATATCTTTAACAAGCTTTAACTTTTCAGAGTTACTTGTTACCTCTGTACCTTTATAGTAATTACCTTTGTGATCTCTTACTTGCTTACCTAAATATTGTCTACCGGTCTTTATATCCACTAGTTTGCCAGGGACTTTTCCTCCTACGATTAATTTATGTTTAGGTATATACATTATACTGTGTACATTTTACATGATACTTGAGTCGTCCATTGGTTATCTGTCCCAATTGAATGGTCTGTACCGGTTATAATAAAACCAAAATCCTTATACTTATCTGGTAATATAGAAGTGTTAAGTTGAAATACTGATCCTATCTTAAATAGAGAGCACCCTTTTAATGTAAGAGATAATTCAATAGGAACCGGAAGTCCTGCAGGTTTATTACTTTTTACTCTATCAAGGGTCATTTTTTTAGCTATATCAGATTTTGATTCAGGTCGCATTTCATTAAACTTCTCAGGATCAATTACCTCTGAGTCATTAAAGTTCTTCCATGCATCTTCAAATCTTTCTTTGAAAGGTTTTTTCTTTTCATCTTGCTTTGCTGGTGGATCTTCTTTTTTAGTTACCTGTTTTGATAAATACATTCTATCAACACATCCTGCATTCCACTTAAGTAAGTTATCTAAATTATCGCTATAGGTACCGGTATTACCTTGAGCTGCTATAGAAACCATAGAAGCCATATCAGAGCTTATTTTAGACGTAACACTAATATCTAAAACAGTTGTGGAAAGTCCGTTAACTGTTATACGATGTGGTTTAGTGCTTACGCTAGGCATGGTTCTATCTACTACTCTGTACATATTATCAGTTTCATCATACAGTATATCTAGACTGTTTATATCCCCGAATGTAGAATTTATAGAACTTAATACTCTTTTTACAAAATCAAATAAACTTTGACTTGTTTCTGCTGTTGAGTTTTGTATAGTTTCTAATTGAGACTTAATAAAATGAGAAGTAACCATAATATCTAATATCCTTTTTGGTTTATATGCCCCAGAATATTTACTATGTACTTCTTCTCTTTCTATTTGTGCAAACGAAAAATCTCCTGCTGGAGGTTTTGGGGGTAGAGCTACTAAAGGATTATTAGAGTAGTGCCCTGGGAATGTGGTAAATTCTTCATCAGTGTGAATATCAAATCCACATACAATTTCTCCTTTATGATTTTTTGGTAATTCAAACTGATTAAGAGCATCTAGTACGAACGATAGCGGTAAGTACACACAGAATATATTATCATTAAAAAGTTTAGTAAACCAATTTTCTCCGCTTCCAACACTAACATCCATTCCGTAAACGTCTTTATCCTCCAATAAAGTCCCCATAGATCCTAAATTAGAATCGGTAAGAAAAGCTTTGATTCTACCAAAGAATCCTTTTTGCTGTTCTAACCCATTCATAATTGTATGGAAATTACTTTTATTATCCTGTTTATTTTTTTCTCCCTGTTCTTTGTCTCTTTTTTTCTGCTCGTCTTCAGTTAAATGATCAGTCGGTTTACTTTCTTTTAAACCTTCTAATATAACGCCTTTAGATATTACAGAAATTGAGCAATCGTAACTCCCGTCTGATTTTAATGACCAGTTAAAGTTCTTAATAAAGCCAAATATACCTTCGTAGTTACCGTTAGTCTGGTTTCTATTGTATTCTATACCCATATCGATAGCCTTAGGACTACCTTGTTGACTAAACCACATATTTGCATTTACAGTATTAGCATCTGTGAAGGTTTTTATATTACCTGAGTTATCAACGTATACTGAATGTCCATATTCTAAGAGTACACTATAACCTACTCTAAAATAAATCCTTTCTATATCATCTAAATCATCTTTAGACCATACTTTAAATTTAACTTCTGCTTCTCTTAGGGTACCAAATGTTCCTTTTGATTTAGAAGTTACATCCGTTATACCGGGCATAGGTTTGAAACCCATAGAAGAATTATGATATGCTCCTGATCCTCCTGCTGTAGAAGAAGTAAAAGAAATACCTGAACGTCCTGTTGATCCTTTTCTATTAACATTATCTTCAGTACCTTGTAGAGTACCGCCTGCTAATATTAATGATTCTGCTATTGCTGATGAGCCGGGTGTTGTGTCTTTTTTTCCTCCGTAACCTCTTAATTTTTTTGCAACATCACCACCTATTATGTTTACACTTGAACGTAATTTAACCCATGCTGAATTTGAGTTAAGATACTCTAAGGTAGCTTTGTCTCTAGTAGCTGCTCCAAATTTAGCTTCTCGTGCTTTTATTTGGTTAGAGAGATCTAGTGATATTGATGAACCT
>VMHT01143408.1_pt1 | contig 32033 bp, 42 predicted proteins | sample 4693611 | NCBI WGS metagenome assembly VMHT01 (sample SAMN12280063, study PRJNA550983) | marine metagenome | isolation source: seawater sampled from same location over 5 years 0.02-0.2 micron viral filtrate | place: USA: collected off the coast of southern California halfway between the port... ...
ACTCGACGTTCGCCTAGCGATAGAGTTATCAAAAACTAATTTCTTATGCCTTTTTGTTACAAGTGGATAAAGTAACGTATTGTGTATAATACAAAAAACGATAGGAGTGCTTATGCCCAGTACAGGTGGCGTCAAGATAGGGTCTTCTTACGACGAGGCTCGTACTAGGAAGGTTAATGCAGAGGCTGAGATAGCAGAACTTGAGCTGCAGAAGATTCACGGTACATTAGTAATTGCTGAAGATGTGGTTTCTGCATGGAATGACGTTCTTGGGGCTTTTAAAGCCAAGCTTTTAGCTATACCTGCAAAAGGCGCACCAGTGCTTTCTACTGAAACGCAAACGAGTACATGTCAGTCCATTTTGGAAGATTTAATACACGAAGCTCTTGAGGAGTTGTCTAATTATGAACCAGCCGTTGACGCAACAGCTTCGACTGTCACAGCATCTGAGGACGTCGATAACGACACTAAAGCCACCGCCAAAACTAAGCGTAAGCCAATGGGCAGACCTAGAAAGACGACTGGACTCTCAAAGTAGTGCCGAGCCGGGGCGTTGGTACACTTCACGCGCAGAATATCAAAGGGGAATAATGGATGCATGTAGTGATCCGGGTATACAAGAAGTGGTTGTTATGGCGGGAGCGCAGCTTGGTAAGACAGAAGCGATACTTAACATCATTGGATACCACATTCACCATGATCCTAGCCCAATCCTTGTACTTCAGCCAACGTTGGATATGGCTCAGACCTTTAGTAAAGATCGAATTGCTACTGGTCTGTTACGTTCGACGCCGTCTTTACGAAACAAGGTTAAAGATCCGAGAGCGAGAGATTCTGGCAACACAACCCTCCATAAAGTCTTTCCGGGTGGTGCGCTCACGATAGTTGGTGCTAACAGTCCCAGTGGGTTAGCCAGCAGACCGATAAGATTAGTTCTTTGCGATGAGGTTGATAGATATCCCACTTCAGCTGGTACAGAAGGTGATCCTATACAGTTGGCACGTAAACGCTCGGCTACTTTTTGGAATCGCAAGATAGTTATGGTTTCTACACCTACCCATTCGGGGGCTAGTCGTATTGAGGAAGCGTACCTAAAGTCTGATCAAAGGCAGTTTTATGTTCCATGCCGACATTGTGAACATGAACAGACTATGGAGTGGAGAAATGTGCAGTGGAAAGATAGCAATCCTGATACTGCTGCTTACATGTGTGATCAGTGCGGTACTCTTTGGACTGATTCTGATCGTCGTTGGTCTATTCGGAACGGGCGATGGATAGGTAAAACTGATTTCAACGGTATTGCTGGTTTTGCTATATCAGGACTATATTCGCCGTGGACTCCTTTATCTGACGGTGTAAAGGACTTTTACAGTGTAAAAAAGAGTCCCGAGCAACTTCGTGTCTGGACAAACACATATCTTGGGCAACCATTTGAAGATTCTGGAGAGCAAATTGACGACTTTATGCTTGCAGAGCGTCGTGAATCGATGCCCAACGTGCCTGATGACGTTGTTTTGCTCACAGCAGGCGTTGACGTGCAGGATAACCGGTTAGAAATCTCAATTATTGGCTTTGGTAGGGACGATGAGTCGTATGTAATCGACCACATTACTCTTTATGGCGATCCAAGCACTCCGCAACTGTGGACTAACCTTGATTCGATACTGAATAAGCAATTCGAAACCGAAAGTGGGCGTCAAATAGCTATTCGAGGCAGCTGCGTCGATTCGGGCGGTCATTTTACCAATTCTGTGTATGCGTACTGCAAAAAGAACCAGGGGAGACGAATTTTTGCGATAAAAGGTATTGGAGGAGAGGGAAAACCACTGGTCGGACGCCCATCGAAGAACAATATTGCTAAATGTCCGCTGTTTCCAATTGGTGTAAGCACTGCTAAAGACTTGGTTTTTGCCAGAATGAAGATATCAGAGCCTGGTGCTGGGTATATGCACTTTTCAGATGTATTAAATGAAGAATATTTCCGACAATTGACTGCAGAAAAGGTTATGACTCGATTCCATAAGGGCTTCAAACGACGTGTTTACGAGAAAATCAGGCCCCGGAATGAAGCTTTAGATTGTATGGTATATGCGATCGCTGCCTATGGTATACTCGGAGTGGATGTCAACAGTTTTGCAGATCGAGCGACAGTTAAGGAAGAAAAGTCGGTGGACGAACCTCAACAGCCTGCAAAGAATAATTTCATTCCGCGTACTGGTCGTGGATTTACTAATTCGTGGCGATAGATTATGGCGAATAAGTTCAACGTAGCCGAAGCTTTAGATTCAGAGCCTACTAATCTTGTTATTGGTGACTTTCTTCAATGGAAGCGCTCTGATTTAGTGAATGACTACCCTACAGCAGAGTATTCTGCTGAATATGTAGCTCGAATCGACGCTGGTGGGTCTTCAGAGATCAAGATAGCTGGCACCGAAGCAAGCAGTTACTATCTTTTCACTGTATCAAGTACCGAAAGCGACTCATTTGACGCAGGCATGTACAACTGGCAGCTAGAAATCACTCAAACTAGTAGTGGTAATAGAGTTGTTGTAGATCGTGGTCACTTTCAGGTTTTGGTGGATTTAGACGCTAATTCTGCTGACCCGAGAAGTCATGCGGAAGTTATGGTTGCCAAAATCGAATCGTTGCTGCAAGGCAAGGCCGACTCTGATGTCTCTAACTACTCAATTGGCAATAGATCACTGACTAAGCTTAGTTTTGAAGAGCTGATGAATGCGCGTGAGTATTATCAGCGTGAAGTTGTCCGTCACATGAATGAAGAGAGGGTTCGACACGGTAAGACCGGCTCTTCTACAGTAAGGGTGAGGTTTTAAATGGCGCTTTTTGACTTTCTACGCCCAAAGAAGCAAAGCCCAATGCTCAATAAGCGAGAATTTTCCGGTGCAAATGTCAGTCGGCTGTTTCACGACTTTAAAGACTCTAATCGCAGTGCTGACAGTGAGCTTCAGCCTGTTATACGTCGACTTCGTAATAGATCAAGAGATTTAGCTCGGAATAATGAATATGTGAAGCGATATTTGCATTTGCTTAAGACAAATGTGGTCGGCGATCGTGGATTTACTCTTCAAGTAAAGGCTACCGGTGCTAGTGGACAATTGGACGAAACCGGTAATCAGGCGATTGAAACTGCATTTAAAGCCTGGGGCAAGGTTGGCCGATGCACTGTAGACGGAAAGCTTTCTTGGATTGATGCACAAAAAATGGCTATAGAGGGCCTAGCTCGTGATGGCGAGGTATTTATAGTAAAGCATCGTAATGGTTCTTTTCGTGACTCATTTGCTATTGAATTTATTGAGCCTGATAGAGTAGATGAGCAGTTAAGTCGACGTGAACCAAACGGTAATGAAATACGCATGGGTGTGGAATTCGATGAGTTCCGTCGTGCTGTCGCTTATCACATGCTCTCATATCATCCCGGCGACTATGATTATACGAGCGCAAGCAAAAGTACAAAGCACGTTCGTATTCCTGCGGATAGAGTTATTCACTTGTTCATGCCGATACGAGCCGGGCAGACGCGAGGCGAGCCTTGGACAGCAGGTGCATTATCAGCAATAAAGCAGTTATCTGGATATAGAGAGGCTGCAGTAGTCAACGCTAGAGTTGGCGCATCGAAGATGGGCTTTTTTACTTCTCCTGCGGGTGATGGATTCGCTGCTGACGCTATGGATCAAGAAGTCCCAATAATGGACGCGGAACCGGGGACATTTCATCAGCTCCCAACGGGTGTTTCTTTTACTAGCTTTGATCCACAGTTTCCAACCAGTGACTTTGACTCATTCCACAAGTCTGTGCTTAAAGGGATAGCTAGTGGTCTAGGTGTTTCTTATACCTCATTGTCTAACGATCTAGAAGCTACATCCTATAGCTCTATACGACAGGGTGCTTTAGAAGAGAGAGACTTCTATCGTCAAATACAACAGTTTCTAATGGAGCATTTTGTACGACCTATATATGAATCTTGGTTAGAAGCTGCAATGGAGTTGAACTCGTTTGATCTACCTTTGCGTCAGCTAGATAGATTTTCAGATGCTTCGGAGTTTCGTGGAAAGGCTTGGTCATGGGTTGATCCACAGAAAGAAATGAATGCAGCAATTTTAGGTTTAAAGAATGGAATTCTTTCATTGCAGGATGTTGCTTCTCAGTATGGAAAAGACGTTGAGGAGCTTTTGGCGCAAATTAAGCGTGACAAGATTCTTATGCAACAGTTTGACGTTGAATACGCGTTAGAGCCATATTGCGCTAGTCAGGTGAGTATTGAGCCAAACATCATAGGAGGCGATGATGGCGAAGTACAAGGGTAAAGACATAAATACTAAACCAACCGATGAGATGAAAGAGGAGGCTAGACGTGGACTTGAGTGGCGTAAAGAATTCGGGAGAGGTGGCACTGAGGTCGGGGTTGCTCGCGCTCGTGATATTAGTAATGGGCGGGAGCTTTCTGTTGATACTGTGCGCCGTATGCACTCTTATTTTGCTCGACACGAAGTTGATAAGAAAGCTGAAGGATTTCGTCCTGGTGAAAAAGGATACCCGTCAGCGGGCCGAATCGCCTGGGCATTGTGGTCAGGAGACAGCGGACGAGCCTTCGCCGCCAGAGTCGTCAAGTCAGCCGACGCAGCAGACGAGCGATCAGAAGTAAGTGGTAGCGTAAAGAAGACGCTATCTCAAAAAGCAAAGGATCATAATGACGAGCATGGTGATACAGCGTCAAAAAAGACAAGCGCGAGAACTCTTGCTGCTGTGTTTAAGCGTGGTGTTGGTGCATACAAGACTAACCCACAGTCTGTTAGACCTAGTGTCAACTCACCAGAGCAATGGGCTTACGCTCGTGTAAATAGTTTTTTATATGTTCTTAGAAATGGTAAATTCAGAAGTGGTAAGCATGATACTGACTTACTTCCTACTGAGCATCCCATGTCTTCTAAGGGACGTGAAGGTAGTGTGAATGAGGAGCGCATTATGGAAGATAACAGAGATTTTGAGGATATTGTGGAAGAAGCAATTGATCAGGCTGAGTCTGATAGAGAAATTGCTAAAGACCTTCCAGAAAATGTCGAAGAAGAGACTGGTGAGCGTCATATTAAGAACGTCACTGAGACTGAAGACGAAATTATTGTTACTTATGGTAAAGCTATTGAGCCTGCTGAAGAGCGTACTGAAGCTAATGGAACTGACGTTTCTTATCGTGCTATGGGTATGGATAAAGGCCCTATAGACGAGGATGAGCGTCGTGTTCGTATGGCTATTTCTTCAGAGGAGCCAGTAGAACGCTCGTTTGGAACAGAAGTACTAGAACATAGTGAGGAAGCCGTTGATTTGTCATTCCTCAATAGCGGTCGCGCCCCGCTGCTACTGGATCATGATCCAGAGCGACAAATTGGCGTAATTGAATCGGCAGAACTTGATGGCTCGGCCCGGCGACTCCGGGCGACGGTGCGTTTCGGAAGAAACGGGCTTGCCAAAGAGGCTTTCGATGATGTCACTGATGGCATTCGTGCCAACATCAGTGTCGGATACGCAATAAAAAAGATGGAAAAGGATACGCGAAGTAGCGACACGTATGTAGCTAAGTCGTGGAGACCATTAGAAGCTAGTTTGGTGTCTATTCCTGCTGACGTGACAGTTGGCGTTGGGCGTTCAAGCGAACCTTCACGCAAACCCGTAATTAAAACTGACTTTAAGGAGATTACCATGTCAGATACAATTGATGTTGCGGCAGAGCGGGATCAGGCCCGCAAAGACGCACAAAAAGACGCAGCCGCTATTATGGAGCTTGCTGCACGTCATAACCGTCATGACCTCGGTGTCAAGGCGCTTGAAAATGGCAACAATATTGCTGATTTTCGTGGCATTATGCTCGACGAAATTGGCTCTACTCGCGCCTTAGAAACTCAAGAGATCGGCTTAAGCAAGCAAGAAGTTAAGAACTTCTCACTTGTTCGTGCTGTACACGCTCTTGCTAACCCAACTGATCGTGCCGCACAAGAAGCGGCAGCGTTTGAATTTGAGTGTTCACGCGCTGCAGCTAATCAATACGGCAAGACATCTCAAGGCATTATGCTTCCGACAGACGTTCTGCGTAGCTGGTCGAAGCGTGATAACTTGAATATGGGCGGTGAAAGCGATTTGTCTGCTGAAGATTACCGTGGAGGTGATTTCATCGATGTATTGCGTAACGCTTCAAGTGTAATGCAGGCAGGCGCTCGTACTCTGAACGGTCTTTCCGGTGACGTGAAGATTCCTAAGAAAACAGCTTCGGCATCAGCGGGATGGATTGCTACCGAAGGTGCTGATTCTGCTGAGTCACAAATGACTGTAGGTTCAATTTCGATGTCACCCAAGACGCTGGGTGCCAGAACAGATGTCACTAGACAGCTTCTTATCCAGAGTTCTATGGATATCGAAAACCTCATGCGTGACGACCTCGCTCAAGCAATGGCACTTGCTATTGACCTTGGCGCGTTGCAAGGATCTGGTTCATCTGGTCAACCTACTGGTATCAAGAATGTTTCTGGTATCAACACGGTAGACTTCGGTGACACACCGGTTCTAGTACCTTCGTTCGCTAAGTTGATCGACATGGAAACTGCGGTTGCACAAGACAATGCAAACTTCGGTAACTTGGCTTACATCATGAACGCAACAATGTACGGTGCATTGAAGTCTGTAGAGAAGGCTTCTAACACTGCACAGTTCGTTGTCGAGCCTGATGGTCGCATTAACGGTCACCGTGCCATCGTGTCTAATCAAGTCACCGCTGGTGATGCTTTCTACGGAAACTTCAATGACTTGCTCATCGGTTTCTTCGGAGGCTTGGACATCGTAGTAGATCCATATACCAACTCGAACAGCGGCACAGTTCGCGTAGTAGCGTTGCAGTCTATGGATGTGGCAGTACGTCACGCAGTTAGCTTCTGTCTCGGAAACGACGATCAGTAAGTTTAATGATAGCCCGCCCTTCGGGGCGGGTTTACTCTAGGAGATAAAGGATGAAATACGAAGTAATTAAAAGTTGTGTTATCCAAGGTCAAAATTATCGAGTAGGTCAGCATGTTCATGTGGACGGGTTCTTAGAGCAGGAATTGCTTGGAATTGGTCGTATTGCTCCTATCGACGAATCAGAGGTTACTAATCGAGCCGTTGGTGTTGAAGGCTCTGAAGAGAAACCAAAGAAACGCACTCGGGCCAAGAAGGCTGCGCCAAAGGCTGAGTAATGGGAATTGAGACTGCTACAGAGCGCGAGGTTCTCCTTGCCGACTTCGGTGAGACGATGAGCTATACGCCCTCGGGCGGTAGTGCTACTAATATTACGGCTATCTTTGATAATGCGTATCAAGCCGTAGACGCTGGTGGCTCTATCGCTTTTGCAGTCTCTCAACCCAAAATAATGTGCCGTACAGTAGATGTTAGTAGCGCTCAAGAAGGCGATACAATTGTTTACAAAAACGCAACATACACAATGACCATCGTCATGGATGATGGGACTGGCATGTCAGAAATCATGCTTGAGGCCGCATAATGGCCCATATAAGGAAATTGATTAGAGATAACGTAGTGACAAGTCTGACCGGCTTAACTACTACAGGATCTAACGTATACGCTAGTAGGGTGTATCCATTAGCTCCTAATAAGTTGCCCGGTTTAGCTATTTTCACTAACAACGAAAACATAAGTTATAGAAGTATCAATCCACCAAGAACTCTCATTAGAACTATGACGGTCAACGTGGAAATATATGTAAAAGCAGTTACCACTTTTGATGATGACATTGATGGTGTGATAGCTGAAGTAGAAGCGGCGCTGTACACTGATATCACTCGTGGTGGTTACGCTGAAGATACAAAGATTACGTCAATAGACGTACAGTTTTCGGGCGATGGTGATCAACCGGTAGCGGGCGCTCGATTAGATGTGGAGGTAACTTACCTTGCAACTGAAGGATCGCCGACTAGTTAAGCTTTGTGTGGTAAAATTAGATTACAAATCTGAGGAGATTTAAAAATGGCAACGTATACTGGAACTTCTGGAGCAGTTTACGTCGACACGGCTGAAGTCGGTGAGGTCAGAGATTTTTCTCTTGAGCAATCTGCTGAAGTTGTTGCTTCGACTACAATGGGCGATAGCTGGGTTGAGAACAAGGCAACTCTTAAAGCGTTCAATGCTTCTGTAAATATGTTTTGGACAGGCGGCACTGATAACCAGGATGACTTTGTTCTTGGTACAGAAATCGCTTTTGTCTTGTATCCCACGGGTAATACCACTGGTCAGAAAAAAATTGCTGGTCAGGCTATCGTGACGAGCATCAGTCAATCACAGTCTTTTGATGGACTTATTGAGCTTTCAATAAGTGTCACAGGAACGGGTGCTTTGGCTGAGACGACAGTTACATGAGTGTAATTGAGAAGGCAGTACAGCATTTCTCATCTAAAGAGCGTCGTGAAATACATGTCCCAGAATGGGACGTAACGCTTTTTACTCGTAATCTGACTCTAGAAAACAAAGGCTTGTGGTTAAAGCGAGCCGATGGCGACTCGACCGAGTATATGGTCTACGCCGTCATCTATGGTCTAGAGTATGAAGATGGGTCTGCGGCTTTTGATGTTGGTGATAAGCTGCAATTAAAAAGTCACGTAGATCCTGACGTTGTCACTCGTCTCGCTACCTTTGTTTTGGAGACCTCTGGTCCCACGGAAGAGGACCGCGAAAAAAACTAATAGATGCCCAAGGGAAGAACACTGAGTTGTTTTTCATGTTTCAGCTGGCAGAACACCTTGGGCAACCTCTTAGTGTCATACTGCAAATGTCAGCGGACGAGTATTATCACTGGTTCACTTATCTGCGAGTAAAAGCAGAGGAGATTGCAAAGCATGACTCCAGAAATCACAACGCTAATCAAGCTGGAAACAGTCGCGGAAACAGACGGCGCTAAGAAATTTGACGACCGTCTGAAACAAAATCAGCGCACGATAAATAGCGTTACTAAAGATCTGCAAATTCAAGAAAGGATGCTTCGCAAGAAGGGCAGGTCATATCAGTACGTCAAGGCCCATGTTGGCGGGGCGACCAAAGCAGAGCTAAAGAACATTCTTGCGATGGAGAAAAACATCGCTCGAATGCAACAACAAGAAGCTCAGATGAGCAAAAACAATAAAGGGCTTCGCCTGATGCGCGGTGGCTTGGGTCAGATCGGCCATCAAGTACAAGACGTCGCAGTCCAGCTCCAAGGCGGTACGGACGCGATGATCGTCTTTGGTCAGCAGGGTTCTCAGGTTGCCTCTTTATTTGGTTCAAAAGGCGCTATGCTCGGAGCTGTATTCGCTGTTGGTGCCGCTCTATACACTTCATTTAAACCTGCTGTCGATGATTCTAAGGATTCGTTAAAAAGTCTTATTAAAGAGACTAAAGAGCAAGCTAAAGCTTTAGGAATTCTAACTGCAGCTCAAAAGGCACACGAAGAAGCAAAAAAACAAGACACTGTAGATGAGGCGACAGAGAACAATAGAAAGCTTAATAATCAGCTAGAATCTCAGCAAGACAAGCTCAATAGAGCAAAGACCGCTTTAAAAGAAGCTGAGGTGATGAATCGGGCGTTTAACGGCGGCGTGTTAGTTTCTACAATGGGACTGAGGAGTCTTAATGACGCAGTCGTAGAAGCAAACAGAGAAATTATTAATACTAAAGGCGCTATGGATGACAATATATCGGTTATCGATAGTTATACAAAAGGCACATTAGAGGCCGCAGAAGCAGAAAAAGATCGTTTAAAAGCAGTCATGGATATTGTTGATGCCGGTAAAGAAGAACTGGCAACTACGGGCATGACTGAGCGTCAGCTCGCTGTATATCAAGCAACTCAGGCAGGAGCGACTATTGGTCAAATTGCCACAATAGATGCAACGCACAAAAAAATTGAGGCTCAAAAGGCAGAAATAAAAGCTTTAGAAGAAGCGGAGAAGGCTGAAAAGAAAAGGCAAGATTCTATCAATGCTCTGATAAAGACTTCAGCCACACAGGTGGCAACTATCGGTATGACCAAGCGTGAGCTTGATATATATAAAGCCACGTTACAAGGAGCTACAGAGCAAGAAATTGCATCTTTAAATGCTTTACACGATCTGGTTGACGCACGAAAAAACGCTTCATCTATTGAGTCTTTAATAAAGTCTTTAAAAGATCAGTCTGCTGTTATAGGTATGACTAATCGAGAGCTTAGTATATATAACGCGACCCAGAAAAACGCTACAGATCAAGACTTAGCTTCTATAAATGCTTTGCACGATCTTATCGATATTCGAAAAGCACTTACTAAAGAAATTAAGGAGCAGGAAAAGGCTCAAAAGGCTTTGACGCGAGCAGAACATGACGCATTTACTAGTGGCTTGAATAGCATCTTGAGTCGTATTGAAGACAAGCAGTTAGCTGCAAGAATGGCGGCAGAAGAAGAAATAAACATTGCTAAAGAGGCTGCGGATAAAGGAATCATTACAGAGCGTCAGTATGCAGCAGCTGTTCTGTCTATTCATGCAGACTTGCATGACAAGCTTGGTGTTCTAAAAGGCACCAGTGGTCAAGGGCCGGAGCGAACTATTGTAGATATTGGTACTGACTTCGACGCGATGATGGAGGCGCAGAAGACAGAGCTAGATCTGATGCTGGAGCATCAACAAAAGAAGCTTGATTTAATCACTGAACATGAACAAGCAGTCAATGATGTAAGACTTAACTATGCACAGATGCGTAAAGATATTGCTGATGAGACAGCAGCATACGAGCTGGCTGCACAGTTGATGACGCAACAACAAGTCCTTGGGGTTATGCAGCAGCAAGTTAGCCAGCTTGGTGGGATGTTCGATCAGGCCACTGGTTTAGGAAAAGCCTTTTTCGTAGCACAGCAAGGATTAGCAGCAGCGCAAGCAATAATAAGTGGTGAGTTAGCGTCGATAAAGATACTAGAGGCTCATGCAGCGATACCCGGCGGGATCATGTTCGCTACCGGTATGGCGTCTATGGCGAAAGCGATGGGTTATGCAAGTGCGGCGGCAATCATGGGTCAGACTGTAGCTTCATTTGAGGGTGGCGGTATGACCTTTAATGGCGTTCGATCGGGTGGTATGGATGGCAAGGGCGGTCGTCTTGCAATGGTTCACCCAAATGAAAAGATCACTGATCTTGAGAAAACAAATCAGACTGACAAACCCGTAAATGTTAATATAAATATCCAAGCAGTAGATGCTAAAGGCATCGATGAGTTGCTAGTAAAGCGTCGAGGGATGATTACATCCTTAGTCCGTAACTCATTAAGCAACACAGGAGCTAGACTTGGATGAGCGGAACATATCCACTGAACCCATACTTTGAGAGTGTGAAGTATAAGAAGCGCCACTATAACTTGATGAGTGAGAGCTTAAACGGTAGAACTCAAGTCCGCTCTTTATCGTCGTCTAGAAGAGAGTTCACGCTCGTTTATCCACCGCTTAGTCGCACTGAGATGGATACAGTGTTCAACTTCATTGATTCCCAGGAAGGTCCATTAGGCACGTTTAGTATCTCTTTGCCAGACCCTGATTCCGCATCATCTACCTACACTTTGACTGCTCGCCTAGCTAACGAGGTGCAAGAATTTAATCTTGGTGTAGATAATTTATATAGATACGAAGTCGATATTATTGAGGTGTTGTAATGGCTAGAGGATTAACGACTGCGGTCAAGACGGCTCTAGCTACTGATAGCTTTCGATTAGCTACATTGATCGACATTCACTTTTCTACTGTACGACGCATTACTGACTTTGGTAAAGACGTCACGTACAACTCAAATATTTACTCTTCGAGTGATCACTTACTAGAAATTGACAACACGTCGGAAACGGCGGGTCTTCGCGTCAACGGATTTAACATCACTCTGTCTGGCGTTGATCGTACCTATGTCGATCTTTTTCTTTCTAACGATTACATAAACACGAAGTGTGAGATAAACAGGGCCGTTTGCACGATAAGTAACAATGTAGTCAGTGTTACTGGTGTAATTCCGTTTTTCACAGGTTATATCGTTGGCTTTGATATTAAAGATACTGACTCAAGTTCAGAGATCACATTCGAAGTGGCTAGTCATTGGAAAGACTTTGAGAAGGTGAACTGTCGTAGAACAAACAGCAATTCGCAAAACAGGTTTTTCCCGGATGACAAAGGCTTCAATTTTGCGAGTCAGTCAGTCACAGATATGAAATGGGGACGTAAGTAATGGGTTTTTGGACTGTATTCGCAATTGTATTAAGTGCGGCATCTTTTACTGCGTCCTATGTGCAAGCTAAAAAGGCACAGAAGAGAGCCAAGCGACTAGCCGATGAAATGGCGGGAGTGTTGCTTAATAAAGAATCTAACATTGAAGCTATCCCGGTAGTTTACGGTGAGCGCCGAGTTGGCGGTGTACGCGTATTTATGTCGACTTCGGGAAGTGATCGAAACGAGTATCTTTATGTCGCGCTAGTGGTGTCTGAAGGTGAAGTAGAGCAAATAAGTGATTTAGAGATTGATGAAGTACCGGCAACTGATAGTCGATTCCAAGGTCTTGTCAGTTATGACTACGAGCTAGGTACTGACGATCAAACAACAAATTCTGTTTTAGATGACGCGTTGATCACTGTAGATGATAGTGATCCTAACTGGGAATATCAGGGCATTGTCGTCACCAACCAAGCATTCGTAGATGATTTCCGTCTACGTGGAGTCGCGTATGTAGCGATTCGACTAAAGTATGATGCCGAAGTCTTCAATGGCGTTCCTGACTTCACAGTTAAGGTTAAAGGTCGTAAAGTTTACGATGCTCGGAAAGACAGCACGTCTACTCACTACGATTCATCTTTGGGAGTTTCTACACACCGGGAAGCCACTACTAGCACTTGGGAATGGACAGACAACCCTGCGCTTTGTCTTCGAGATTATTTGACAAATGACCGATTCGGCAAAGGATTAAGTTCCTCTGATCTTGATGAAGCAGAATTTGTACAGGCAGCAGACGATTTAGACTCTTTCACAGTAACTCCTTACTCCGGCTCCTCTAGCGGTCACAAGTTATTCCGATTGAATGCAGTGATCGATACAAATGAAGAAATCTTCACTAACGTAGAAAAGATCCTTTTATCTTGCAGGGGTTTCCTACCGTACACCTTTGGTAAGTATGGACTTAAGATAGATCAAGCAAGCATATCGGTGATGACCCTTGACACAAGCACGATCATTGGTGATATCAATATTGTTGGATCTCGGAAAGAAGATAGATTTAATCAGGTTATTGTAAAATTCCCTGACGCCAACACTCGGTTCCAGCCTAACAATGCAGTCTGGCCTAATCAATCAAGCACCAATCCTACGCTAGTATCTGATGGTGGTAGTGGTTATCTAACAGAAGCAGAGCTGCATGATGAGTTTCTCGCAGACGATGATGAATTGCTTCTTGATGAAGTCGATCTTGAGTATTGCACGGATTATTATGCGGCCAGAGATTTAGCGCGCATCTTACTGTGGCGATCTCGTACCGCTATCAACGTTGCGCTACAAGCCACTTCTGAAGCTATGGAACTCACAGTAGGTGATGTGGTTCGTATTACACATCCGACGCCAAACTGGACAGCAAAGAAGTTTCAAGTCGATGAAATGAGCATCAACTACGATGGAACGGTCACGCTAAAGTGCGTTGAGTATGACAACACCATCTATACATACGACCCAGCGGCCGAAGAAATTGAAGCTATCGACATAATTAGAGGTGATCCTGGCAACGTCCAAGCCCCTACTAATGTGACAGGAACTAATACAGGATCTGCGTTACTAGCCGACGGCACCTTTCATGCAGTGTTAAACGTATCTTGGACGGCTTCGCTGGATGCAACGGTCATTGAATATGAGGTTAGATATAAGCTAGATAGCCAAACGCCATACAAGTATTTAAAGACAACAGATACCACGGTACGAATAGAAGGGATGGCTCCTGGCACTTACAACATCGCTGTGCGGGCGCTTGACGCATTTGGTGGTAAGTCAGCATTCACTACTGGTTCAAACGTCAACACTGGCATTGATAACACTATTCCCGGAGATGTTACGAACACTGGCGTTACTGCCGGTATCGGAAATTTAGTGGCTTCATGGGCAAACCCAAATGACACTGACCTTAAGCAAATTCGTGTTTATGTAGCCACCACTAATACGCAGCCAACTAATCCCACGGCTGTTGTTACAGGTGAGGCATACACGGTCACCAATATTGTTGGTTCAACTGATGCCGCTCGCAAACGGTATTTTTGGCTACAAGCAGAGGATTATTCTGGCAATGTCGGTAATACAACTTCCTCATTTAGCGGTATAGCAAATCAAGCTACGGGCGATGATATTGGTGATGGTGAAGTAGACACGGGTCAGATAGCAGATGAAGCCGTTGATATTACAAAGATCGACAACACGCTTCAGTCAACGAACTACGCGCAAGGCTCTGCTGGCTGGAAGCTGACTAAAGACGGCACGTTTGAGGCTGGCGATGGTGATTTTAGAGGTACGATAAAAGCTACTGTCTTAGACGTAGAGGACGCTAATGTTCACGGCACATTAACGGCAACAAATATATCTGCTGGTATTGTAACGGCAGAGTCACTTGCTGCTGATGTGTTTGCAGAGTTTGATGATAGATACGGCGGCAGTGGCGGTTTTTATCGAGCCGATAATGATGAGTTTTTTGACGGATCAGCTACTAAATATGTAACGCTGACTACAGTCACACACGACAGTGCAAAGTCGATTAGGTTTCAGTGCAACCTTGTTCACTCATGGGGGACTACATCAGGCTACGGCGGCACTAACGGACTAAAGCTGAGAGTCACGTTTGAGTACAGCACTAATAACACAACGTGGGCCAAGGTGCCTGGATCAGGTGAGAACAGTAACGATTATTACGAAAGGTCAGCGACTGCGACTATCTACTCTGTAACGAGTGCTTTCGATCTTGCCGCAGATATACGCTATGAGATGACAGGCAGTAGTCTAAGTGACAACACTGCTTACTATTTCCGCGTCAAAATTGAGTATGTGTCAGCAACCAACGCATTCACCTCTGCGGCGGCTGGTTCAGCTAATGGTGTTCCGATCAAATTTAACGCGCAACAGACCGCGGGTCTTACTGCGGCGGCTGGAGACGCAGACACGGTAGATGGCCTACAGGCTAGTCAGTTCTTGCGCTCAGACACCTCAGATACGTTCTCAGGGAATTTAACAGTCACTGGGAGCCTAACCGTACAGGGTAGTCAGACTCAGCTAGATACCCAGACGTTGACAGTTGAGGACAACAATATCGTTCTTAACCATTCCACGGGTGATTCATCTGGGTCAGCAGACGACTCAGGCATAACGATTCAAGATGCCGTCAATTCAAGTACGGATGCCAGTATTCTATGGAAAGCGACTGGAGACTATTTTCAGTTCAGTCATCCCATAAATGCTATCAGTTCGGCGAGCAATGCCTATGCAGCCGAGTTCCGTGGCGCACCACAGCCGTTTGGCTCAAGTGGGGTCGTGTCAAACGGCGTCAAGATCACCGCGGGTAGCTCAAGCAATGACACTGTTCTATTGGTGCAGGAGCTAGACAATACAGCAATTCTTACGATCAACGGCTTTGGTCAAACCACGTTCGCAAACAGCGTAACAATTGACGGTGAAAGCGTTACAGGGACGAAGATTGGTCAATGGGACACAGCCTACACCTACAGCCAAGTCGGACACCTTCCTCTCAGTGGCGGTGCGCTCACTGGCAACTTAACGATACCAGTTAGTAATAAGCTGTATTTTGGAGGAAGCAACCACACCTACATAACTGAAGATACTGATGACCGTCTGCGCTTTTTCACGGGCGGCGCGGAGTTTATGCGCTTTACCGAAAGCACCGCGGATACAATAAATTTTTATCAAAAGATAGCTCAGACGCCTCCAGCAAATACAAACGAATCGTGGAAATTAACGGTTGCTGACAACATCGCAAATCAAGCATTCACTGCAATGTTGCTTGACTACAATATAAGCGGCTCTGATGCATTAGTAGACGGAGAAGAAGAAATAAATCGCGCCCACAAAGGCTTCCTTATTGACGTAGATAGTAGCGCCACAGGCGGCACTATAAGTGCCGAACATAGGGTGTATGGTCAACAGATAAACGTCAGGTGTACTGGTGACAGTGATGTCATTTACGGACTTCACAATGTTGCAGAAGCACAGCAAACAGCAGGTCAAGTAACCCATTTATACGGCATTTTCAGTGAGGCGAGGGGAGACGTAACCTCGGGAACTCTGAGCAACCAATATGGTGTTTATGGGTACTCAAGTTTAGGTAACGCCACTGGCTCTGTCATAAGTAATGCGTATGGCGGTTTTTTCAAAACGGCATCTTTAGGGTCGCAAGACTCAAACATTAATAAGATGGTTGCTGTTTATGCCGAGGCTGAAGTTGCCATCTCTAGCGCAAGCACTACCGTCTCAACCGCTATGTGTGTGGAAGCACAGTTCGACAACAATAGTGGTGGCGATGTCACCATAACCAATGGCTATCTGTTTTATGGTAACTATGCGGGAACATTACCAACAACAGCTTACGGCGTGTACATCGCTGACACTGTTCCGAATAGGTTTAACGGCAGTATTGAGACAGGTCTTGGATCTACAACTACAGCGTCGTATGGGTTTAATGGCGACATCAATACAGGAATGTACTCGCCAGCTAACCACGAGGTCGCCTTTCTTGCGAATGGACAGCAGAAGCTAAAAGTTTCAGGAACAGGCGTTGACGTAACTGGCACGATTACTAGCTCTGGAAAAGGCACTTTTGCCAACCTCCGCCTAACCGGCACAACTGATCACTTAGACATTACTGAGGCGAGTGGAGACTGGCTAATAAACAATGCACAACAAGGCAACGGGATAAAGATTTATGACGGCACAAGTGGCGTTCATATTCACTATAACGCCTTGCCGCTCGCTCGTTTTAGCGATACTGGTGTTCACATAGGCGACGCTGTGGCTATAAATAGCTATGGCGAGCTTCAAGTAAATCAAACTGTGAACAACGACGAGTCTGGAATAGCCGTTCTTGATTCTACGAACTCTCGGTCTATGCGGTTGTGGTGTGACACGACCACAGCCTATATCAATAGCGGTAACGGTGGCTCTGGCGACCTAAAACTTAATGAGGCGGTAACAATATCGTCCACTGGCAACATCACCACCAGTGGTAATTTGACGGTGCAAGGTGAATATACAGGCACGGTTTCTTTCAGTTCCATTACTACCAGTGGCATTTTAGATTTCACGGCGAACCCCGCTTACATTCGCAATAACGAAGACAACTCCGGTCAAATTATTATTAGCGCCAAAAACGCATCTGGCGTCGCTACACAGGTTAGATGGGATGTGGCGAATGATAGTGCAGGGGCATTCCGTCCAGACGTTACTGGCTCAAGCAACTTAGGTCTGACTAACCGTGTTTGGGACACCCTGTACGTCAACAATATCCGCTTGGGTTCTGGCAATACTTTGTTTGTAGATGAGAGCCGCAACGTTACGGCAGGCGCTATCACCAGCAGTGGGCGAATAGACATAACCACAAACTCATCTGTGAGCGAACCTTACGCAGCATTTGGAATCACCCAAACCTCATTGACTAGTTCCGCAGGACTTTTCCTTAATCCCGCTGGTGGCAGAAAGTATGAAATACAGGCAACCGCTGGGAATGAGTTAATCTTTTACGACAGAGCCAGCTCTGCTTATCGCTTACGGATAATGGCGAACGGTAATTTGAAGATTGAAGGCGGTAATCTTCAGATGTCAGGAACTACCGTTATCGATTCTCTTCGCAACCTTACCAACATAGGCACTGGAACGTTTGGCACGCAGGTCGCCCTTGCAAAACTAGGAACTGCAACATCATCAAGCGCGCAATTTAGTTCAGCATCAGTGGCATTTGAAGCAAGCGGATGGGATGTAAACAATGCTTTTGCAAGAACTGGTGTCTGGACGATCAAAAATGTACCAACAGCGAGTAATTTCCCAGATTTTGATCTTAATTTTTATGAAGAAGGTAATGGGTTAAAATTTCAATTGCACGGCAGAGGATCGAATACTTATGTAGATCCTTTAGCCGCATCGTTTTATGGCGATGTAAATATCAATGCTTATAGCGCCAGTTCAACTGATGGTGGTGATGGAAATTTAACTGTAGCAGGCGCAATCGGCGCTGGCGGTGCGGCAGAAGGTTTTTATGATCTCAAGGTTTACGGACTAGCGCGCTTTCAAGGTGCGGCAAATTTTGTTTCAGCGACAAACCCAATACAGGTAGGCGGCCTTACCATCGTTGACGCTAGTCGCAACCTAACTAACATCGGCACTATCTCTAGTGGGGCCATTACTAGCAGTGGAACGATAACGACAAGCGGCAGTTTTGTCGGCGTTAACGCTATCGTAGACAATGTTATTGCCAAGACATCAGGCGGCAATATCTTATTTAAAACAAATGGCGGCTCGTCTATTGCTAGGTTTAATAATAACCAAAGTGCTGATTTCTTTGGCGCGATTAATAGCAGTGGGCTAATTAAAGGAACAAGGTCGATAACGTCTGCCGATGTTGATTACTTGCGTTTGCAGATGTCGTCGTGGTCACAACACGCGGGTTACCTAAAGAGTCTCGTTTGGCATGACGGCGCAAACAATATTGCAGGCATTGGGGCAGAATACGACCAAAGCAAAACCAATATACATTTTCACAGCCAATACAACGCCGGTTACAAGGGAACGAGCGTTAAGACGTTCAGCGTGTTCGGCAACGGTAACGTAGACGTTTTGGGTACTACTTTATCCGTAGGCAATTCTACGGGGGGTAATCAATTCTTTAAAAGACCAAGTGCAAATTATATTTTTGCAGATCAGACAGGCGGCTATCTAGTTTTCGGAACTAACGGGTTAAGCACAAGCCTATCGAATGCGTCACTAACGCTTGATGCCTCTAAAAATGCAACGTTTGGAGGCACCATCAATAGCGGGGCTATCACCAGCAGTGGGATAGTTGATGCCCCCTATTTTATTGGAGGCTCAGGGGCATACAGAGTTAAGTTTTCGGTTTGGACTGGCACTACATACGGTATAGGCATGAAAACCGGCTTTACCTACGGTGGTCTCGGAAATCAATACGCAATGTGCTTTCAGATGAATTCTACCGCTACTCGTGGTTGGTGGTGGGGCAATAATATCCAAACAGATGCCCAAGGCGCGATGGCGCTTACAACAGAGGGCAAGATGACAGTAAGCCACTCAATGCGGCTTGGATATGGCGCCAATGACACCACAACCCCCGGAGCGACTCATGCTTTAGATGTCAGCGGGTCTATCTATGCTTCGAGTGATATTTATGCGGATGGCGGAAACCTAATCATAGGCGATGACGCATTTAGTAATGATGGCAACTATGTTGGCCTTAAAACCTCGGCAATGACTGGTGCTTACGACTACATGATTATTTCTGCGCCGAACGACGGCAATACCTATATAAGCGCTAAAAATGGCAACTCTGTTTATATTCGCGGCGGCGGTAACTTGGCTTCCAACGAAATACGAGTTCCTGACAGCACGTTTATTCAGGTAGATACAAACAACTTTAATGTTGAAGGAAACATTACTGCGTTTCACTCTTCAGATGAATCGCTAAAAGAAAACATACGCGTCATTGATAGCCCCATTGAGAAAATTAAACAGATACGAGGCGTCTATTTTGATTGGACTGACGACTACATCAAACAACAGTCAGGCGATGGTCAGATTGACATTCGTAAATCCGACATAGGTGTTATAGCGCAAGACGTACAGCCCGTACTAGATGAGGTTGTCACTACCCGCAAAGATGGGACGATGGCCGTCAGATATGAAAAAATGATCGCGCTTTGTATTGAGGCGATCAAAGACCAGCAAGACCAAATCGATTTACTTAAAGATATCATTGAGGATATGAAAAATGGCAATAACTAACACGCGAACAGTTCAACGATGCGAAGTTTACCCACCGATGAGTGCTGACGATCATCCGACTGTGATGGTCGTTTACACGCACACTTTCGACGACACAGATGACGCAGAGCTTCCAGTCACCACAGACAAGGTTGTTCACTTAACGCGGTACGTTGTGACTATGGATGAAGATGGTACAGAAACTTCTACGGCTACAGACATGACCAGTCACGACCAGATGGTTCAAGACATTGCGGCGGCTGTTTGGGCTGACTAATGGCTAATCATACCGTCACGATAAGTGGCGATTCGGAGCTTGGTGAGATACAAGTTCAAAGTGGCGGGTCATCTAATAATCCAATAGATTTGGATGAGGGCGATACCCTAACTGTTACGCATTCCTCTGGCTCACAGATAAGCGGCAGTATTCCCGTCCAAGGATGGGCAAGCAGTCACTGGACTAACGTCAGCACGGTCTATATTGCTCGCGGATCATCTGCTGTTAAAACTGTAAAAACAGGCGCGACGTACAACACAACGGATGTAATCAGTGCCGTCCAAACTGGTTATACGACGGGTCTGATCTATGTAGAAATAAATGATCCTACGCCACCGGCAGATACGACTCCTGATGATTTTAGTTCAGACCTAGATACGGTCACGAATGCTAATAGAAGCCAAGAGTATTTTCTTGGGTCGTTTACGATTTCAGGCATTAACGCGAGCGTGACGTGCAGCGTCTCCGGCACCGGCAATCCAGAAAGCAGGGTTGGCTCTGACGGCGACAAAGACACGACTAACAAAACCGTAAGCAACGGCGACACGATATTTATTTGGGCAGACTCATCAGGCTCCTATAGCACGCAGACCACTGTAGCGGTGACTGTAGGCACTCGCACAGTTAATAAGACGATTACCACTGCGGCTGATCCAGAGACTCAATACGACCGCATACCATTCCCCGTTTCGAGTGGGGCTATTAGCATGAACGATCTGCGGGAATTCTTTGGCCCTCGATTAGGCTCTGTATCTCTAGGTAACTACTATCGCGGCGGTTTATATGTGCCGTCAAATACAACTGGCTCACCTAATAACTCAGGAGTGCCAGCATCAGGGGCCATACAATTAGACGACTTTTATAGCTCCTTTACAGCTATATTTTTCTCTACGCCACCGCCAAATCTACAGGGCTTTGGCTTCGGAAATGATTCGGTTGTATTAAATTGGAGTCGCAATAATTGGGAGATGGGATTCGGCCCCGATATGGAAGACGGTATGGACTACCGTATCACGCACGAGGTCACGTCTTTCTTGTACAACTTGGGTACGCTGAATACGTTTCAGATTAGCTTTGACGGCGTTGTCCGAGATCTTAAAGTGGCAGGCAATCGAACATCTCATACGTTTGCGTATACAGATTCATACGGCGCTAGTGAGTCCGCCATAACGGTGACTGCTACTATGTCGAACAACGGTGAGATGGACGCCGCCGGTCTCATTACCCTGGAAGCTCGACACCCTAGAAGTACGTCCTATACTACTACTGCGACTTTCACATATTATATAAACCATACAGGCGGCAACTGACTTGAAAAACCTTTTATGTGACATTACATTATGTGTTCCACTAACATAAAGGATGAGTAATGTCTGAACAACAGCAAGTAACAGAAGAGCAGTTCGTACTGGGTCAGCGAATGGAATCGTTGGCACGGCAGAACGCACAGCAAGCCATTCGTATTGCTGATTTAGAGGCGCAAATTGCGCTCATGCAGGCTAAAGCACAACAGCCAGAAGCGGCAGAGCCTCCATTGGCAGGAGAGCTTCCCCTGGATAGTGAGGAAGAAGACGCTAAACACTAAAAGCAAGTGATGTTAAAATAGGCCCATCTGTAGGTGGGCTTTTTTATGCGTTACGTATCGGCATTAAACGCCGTAATACTTTACCTTTACCTTGAGACTGTAGATGTTGCCTATGTAAATCGTGTTGTCACGCCGCACAAGGTTTGTATCTATAAAGAGCTGCACACAGGCTCAAATCAAAAGTATTGGTGGTATGTGCCTTCTCTAAGATATAAGTGTCCTCCATACGTGAGGCACATTACGGGGGCGTAATGATTGATCCAATCACCGCGGCGGCGGCTGCGACGAGGGCTTATACCATGGTGCGCGCGCTAGTCGAAAATGGGCGCGAGGCACATGATGTTATGGGGCAGATCGCAAATTGGTATGGATCGGCGTCAGACGTACTCTATGCAGAGAAAAAGGCGCAGAATCCCTCGCCATTTAAGCGCGTTGTATTTAGTAAGTCAGTAGAGGCAGAAGCAGTAAGGATCTTTTCGTTACGCAAAAAAATGGAGGCGCAACAGAGGGAGATTATCGGCATGATTAACCTTGCCTATGGCGCTCAAGGTCTTCAAGAATTTAGGGACATTCGAAAGCAAGTGGCTAAAGAGCGGCAAGACGCAGTCTATCGTCAGATAGAAATGCGGGAAAATATGCTTATGTCATTGGCAATATTTGTTTTGTTAGTCGTCCTGTCTGGCCTTATTATTATGATTGTAAGTAAGGTGTGAGAATTTATAATGTCTAAGACTGATGAGCTTTTAAGCCGCATTGACAATAATCAAACCGGCATTGAGAAGAATGAATCAAATCTTAATAGCCATGAGCGTGAATGCGCCATACGTTATGAGCTAATAAACAGGCAGCTTGACCAAGGCGGCAAGAGATTTGACAGGCTGGAGACAATGCTTATGTCTATGTATCCATTCATAGTTGCGACGATAGCGGTCGCGGAGTACCTACGATGAAGCTTGATGACATTAAAGGTTTGGTTGGAAGTCTGGCTCCCACCCTCGGAGCGGCTCTAGGCGGCCCCGTGGGAGGCGCGGCGGCACAAATGCTGGCCGACGTACTGGGGTGCGATCCAACGCCTCAGAAGCTAAATAAGGCGCTCTCACAGGCAACGCCTGAACAGCTTGCTGAGATTAAAAAAGCAGAACTTGACTTTGAGGCGCGCATGAAAGAGCTTGATGTGGATGTGTTTGCGTTAGAAACAAAGGATATTCAAAATGCCCGAGACTCTTTCTCAGAGGATTGGACTGCTAGAGCAATCGCACTTATGTCCGTTCTGCTTTTTGGTGGCTACGTACTCCTCGTTACTCTTCAGCCTGCTGATGAAAACGACCTCAATGTCGTCAACTTGGTGTTGGGTTATCTCGGGGGCATTGTGTCTTCTGTAGTCAGTTTTTACTTCGGCGCTAGTAAATCGAGTTCAAAATGAAGCAATTATTAGATCAGCTAAGGCTGCACGAAGGTGTTCGCACACACGCATACAAGTGTTCTGCAAATATGATTACTGTTGGTGTGGGTCGTAACTTGGATGAAAACGGCGGCATTGGCTTGTCAGACGACGAAATAAACATGCTGCTGGAAAACGATATCGAGCGATGTAGTGCTGAACTGTCTTTCAATTTCGATTGGTTCAACGAGCTTGACGATGTAAGACAGCACGCAATCATTAATCTTTGCTTTAATTTAGGAATAACCCGGTTGCGAAAGTTTATTAAAGCTGTTGCTGCCATGAACGTACACGCGTACGAAGTTGCGGCCGAAGAGTTTTTAGATAGCGCTTGGGCTAGGCAAGTGGGGCAGCGTTCACTCGACGTTACTTACATGATTCGCACTGGTAAGTACCCTAACTAAAAAAGTTGCACACAACCCTTTTTGTTAGTAATCTTTAATAAAGACAAAGGAGGGGTTATGCAAAAATCAATATGTATCAACGCTGATATCAATCAGTATCAAACAGTGCTATTTGAAGCGCCAATCCACAAAAACCAAGACGGAAAAGTTTGGTTGCTCGTAGATTATGATGACTGCATGTGGCATCACGAAATCGAGCAAGATTACATTTGTGGTGAAGAAGGTGGCGTGCCATTCAAGCAGTCTTTTCAGACTCTCGGATATTGTGAGGGATTTTGGGAAGGTTACAGAATTCTAAATGCAGAGGAAATTATCTCTGATCAATTGGGGTTTGTCTGATGATTGAAACTAGTAACAGTATCGATGAGCTTGCTAGTTGTTTAAGTCTAGCTCAGAAAGACATGGGTGCAGCACTCAAGGATGCAAAAGCGCATCACGGAAAGTATGCTGACTTAGCCTCGGTTGTTTCTGCAATAAAAGAGCCTTTTGGCAATTTTGGTCTGTCTTACACTCAGTTTCCGATTGTCAATGAGGACAGCGCTGGTGTTGTTACCGTATTGATGCATAGAAGCGGTCAATATATGCGTTCTTACTACGCTATCCCACTGATTAAAAAAGATGCTCACTCTGTTGGGTCTTGCATAACATATGCTAGACGATACGCGTTGCAGGCTGTCGCTGGCATTCCTGCCGATGACGACGATGGTGATAAAGCAAGTCAACCATTAGATGCTATGGCACTTCACAACCAGGCTTGTGCTAAAAACGTGTGTAGCATAGCTGAAGTCAAAAAGAAGATTGCTCAAGAGAGCTGGGAGTCAGCTGCTGAGGCATATCATGAAATGAGTAGCGATGATCAAGAGTGCCTGTGGATTGCGCCAAGTAAGGGCGGTGTATGGACTACTCATGAAAGAAAGATGATACACAGCGATGAATTTAACGCAGCTGTGAAGGTTATGTTTGAGGAGCGAAGCAATGGATAGTAAAAAGAAGACATATCCTCGTGGCATTTATGCCAATCGCACGGAAAAAGTACCTAGTTTTGTGCGATCTAACGTGAAGATTGATAATGCGAAGGCCATCGAATGGCTTCAGTCACAAACGGCTCCATACACGCATTTACAGATCTTAGAATCGCATCAGGTAGACGAGTACAATAATACTGTTTATATCTGCGTTGACGATTATCAAATGGAGCGTCAGCGCGAAAAAGCCAGTGAGGGCTTAAAGCAAGCAAACCAAGTTCTTCAGCAGCAGAGCGCAAAGCCTGATGAAGATGAGTTGCCATTACCACAGTTTGGACATAAAGATGAAACAGCAGAAGACGACATCCCTTTTTAACGTGGGAGAAAGCCTTAGAAAGGCACAAAAAAAGCAGAAGGTGACTAACAAGTCTCTTTCTGAGAATTTTGGAGTAAGTCTTGTGCAGGTCGGTCGTTGGAGAAACTGCACTGACATGCGTATTGGTCACATAGAAGCCATTTCTAATTACCTTGGAATGGATGTGTACGAATTTTTAGAGTTGGGTAGGTGAAATGAGTGAACATCCCTTTGATTGTCCTGTTTGCCTACAGCGTTATTGGAGAGACGACTCTTCTATCTATGACGATCGGTACGACGATAGCGTCTGTTGCAACTGTGCAGAAGAGCCTATTTGTGAATACTGGTTAGAGGAGCAAAAAAAAGCCCCCTTGGGATAGGGGGCAAATCATGTAAGGAACCACTCTTACTCTTTGCTAAAGGGGTTGAAGCAAAGAAAAGACATAATAGTCTTATGAAAGATAGAAGTCACCCCCTAGTCGAGCCTAGAAAAATAATGCTGTCTCAAGTTGCAGCTGCTCATAAAAGACTGAATCAACCCCTTACCTTTGAGGGCGGGGACAAACAGCGGTTAATGTTGCCAAGTAGTTAGGGCGTCGTGATGGCAGAGCGATAAATGATCTGCGCTGATATTTGGGGTTGAGGGACTAGCGTTATAAAAATTTGTATAGGGCAACTACCGCCCTCTAATGACCACTATTGTCTGAAGAAAGGGGAAAAAAATGATTACTAAAACTGGAGAAGACTGGCAGCCAACAGACGAGCAATTGCTGGGATGGCAACACGCCTACCCAGAAGTCGACATATTCGCAGAGCTTAACGTGATGGCTGTATGGCTTGAGTCTAACGAGCCAAAGCGAAAGACAGATCGCGGAATGCCTCGCTTTGTTAACTCATGGCTCTCTCGGGCAAATCAAAAGGGCGGCAGTCCGTTTGCGCAAGAAGCAGAGAAAGAAAGCGGCAAGATACCAATTAAAAAGTGGACCCAGCTTGACGATTGCAGTCACGATTTTATGCAAAGCGAAAGCTATCGGAAGTACTGCCTTGATCGGTTTGGTCAGTATGTAACCTTTAGCGGTGAGAGGGTGACGCGATGATCGTTCATCTAAACAAACAAGAAATGGCGCTTACGGAGCAAGCTGGTAAGTTGCGGTGGCAGTTAGCACGCGCGGCAGGGGTCAAGGACAGAGTCGTAGATAAAGACCGTAATCCATACGATATTGACTGTTTGGGTGTTCGTGCGGAAGTCGCTGTAGGTAAATTGCTCAATTTAGACTTTTCTGCTGCGACATTGGGCATTGATTCGGGCGGTGATTTATTTGTACCGATCAAAGACGATGATTTTATGTCTTTGCAAATTAAGGCAACATTTCATAAAAGCGGAAATTTGTTATTCCGACATGACTGTAAATTTGAGTTTCAAACGGCTTTGCTTGTCTGCCAAATGTCTTCTGATGTTTACGACGTGGTGGGGTGTATGGGAGTTCAGCAGATACAAGCCAGGAAAATCAAAGTCGATAAAGGCAAGGGCTATGTTGGATGGCAAATTAATCGTACTGATTTAGCACCGGTAAGCGACTTGTGGGCATATATACAGAAGAGGCGTTACTCATGAATGGGAGCTTTTGGTTAGTACGTCATAAATACCAAGTACAAGATCGCATTAAGACTTTCCAAAGGTTTTTAGAAGAAACGTGGAATTGGGATGAGCCTATAGCCTGGAAGGTAACTGTCTATCGAGATCCTCGCAGCGTCTCTCAAAACGCTCTCATGCATATGTGGTTCGAGGAAATGGCAAACCACTTCACTGAGCGGGGTACTGAGGTAGATAAGGACGGTATGAAAGAGCTAATGAAATACAAGTTTCTAGGCACCGAAGACATCGTTATAAACAATACTGTAATACCGGGTCAATTACGAAAAACCCGTGGACTTGATAAAGGGGAGATGCAATTCTTTCTTAGTCAGATACAGGAGTGGGGCTTAGATCATGGCGTTAAACTCACAGCGCCAATGAACTCCACTTACATGGAAATAATGGGGAGGATGTAAATTGGGAATCAAGAGGACTAACGCAGACATATGGTGTAGCAAGGCAGTAAGGTTGCGCGATGGAGCGTGTGTGTCGTGTGGTAGTACTGAAACAAACCAAGCTATGCACATCTATGGGCGCAGAAACAAGGCTGTCCGTTATTCACTCGATAACTTACTAACGGGCTGTTACACCTGTCATCGGCTTTTTGGTGAGTCGCCCGTAGCGTTCATCGATTTTTGCACTCAACACTTGGGTGAGGGCCATATGGAGATTCTGCGCGAAAAGTCTCAGGGTATTATGAAAGACAACAAGGTGACTCGTGACGAGATTGCAAAGCATTATCGAGAACAGGTTCGTATGAAAGAGTTAAATGAGGATCATCAATTTATAAGCTATAACTAAGGAGAAGATTTTGTCAGGTGTAAGGAATCAAGGGGATTTAATGACGTTCCAAGAGATAGCAGATGAGATTGGAATTTCTAGACAAGGGGTCAAGCATGTCTATGACAAGGCGATTAGGAAAATTAGAGGAGATGCGAAGTTAAAAGAGTATTGGCACTTTATGCTGCTTGATTCGTCATCAGATTTGTCTGACGTTTTAAGTCATGGAAACGTGACAAAAGAAACATAAAAGGTTGCATAAAGGCATAGATTGGTTAGGATCAGATAGTCAAAACAAAAAAGGGGAAGTAGATGTTCGCGGTTAATGAATCAGATGATTTTTTAATTGCTGTCCAAGCAGCACAGACGATGGCAAGACACCTTCGTCAAGACATGGTAATACTTAAGGAATGCAGAGTTGTTCCATTAGTAACAACAGATGAGAAACCTTTAGAAATTATAAGGTACAGTGAAAGTAGAGGAGCCGTATGATGGATGTAATAGAGAGAGAAGAAATCGCTGATGTATTACGTCAGCAGCCGCAGGTGTTGCAGTCTGAGGATTTTGATCATATCACTGTCAGCGATGTTATCGGTCTACATGTGCCAGATTACATACACAAGGCGCTTCCATTGCGAGATGCTTTCACTCTCGGGCTACAGCCAGAGTGGGTCGATTTTTTCGACAGTCTACAATCTACTTATTGCCAGCTAATATCAAAAATGCATAAGAACGAGATTGTCAGCAATCATCTACATCCTAAGTTCTTGGATAATTGGTTCAAAGACAGCCCAGAAATGGAAGGTGCATATACTGTGTTGAGAGGTATATCAGGATGGGCAGCTGAATCGCATGACGAGATAATGGAAGCGATGGTAGACATTGCAATGGGTATACCGGCAGGACATACCATGCATGAGCGTCGAATTAAGTCTAAAGGTAACGTGGTAAACTTAACCGAGTATCGACTCAGGACATTGTTAAATGCCAGTATCCATTGAAGGCTTCTTAGGCCAGCCGCCACAAGTACAAAAGTTCGTAGACAAGCAGTTGCGTTTTGCAGGTCGAGAGTCTATGAACAATGCTTTGTTCCACACCTGGTCTTACCTTAAAAACGATATGGATAATCATATAAAAGGCGGCGCTGTAAAGTATACAAAGACCGGCTTGTGGCGGACTAAAGCTACGAGACAGAACTTGAGAGCGCACCTTTACTTTAAAAGAGACCGTTATTACATCAACCACATAATCAAAGGTGGTCAAAAGCCTGCTAATTACGGTCAAAAATCAAACGCTAAATATCTTATAGACATCATCTGGAATGATGAACACAAGGCTCCAATTACAGGTAAGGGCAACATCTTCCCTAGTTACCTAAAAAAGGCTGAGACTAAGCCAGTTCCTTACAAAGGCGGCTATTTATGGGGAGGCTATCTTAAAGGAAGGCCGCGTAGCGATAAGTATCGAGGCATTTGGTATCGTAAGGGGCGCGATCTGCAGATGGTCGTAAGTTTCGCTCGTAAGAGCAGAAAGCAAAAGATCACCTACCCAGCTGATAAAATGGCCGAAAAAGAGTTCTATGATCACTACAATAAAAACGTAGGTCGTAACGTCGCTAGGGCTATGGCAACGGGAACCGGCTTTGGTATGAAGGGACGTGCTGGATAAATTAAATATCCCACGGATACTTTTCTGGTCCCTGCCCACTCATAAGCATTAGCTTTTTTGTATTTACTATCCCACGGATACTTTTTCGGTGCCTGCCGAGGCAGATGACTGTGGATTTTTGTATTTACTATCCCACGGATACTTTTTCGGTGCCTGCCCGGTCAGAATACCCCGGTTTTTTGTGTGGGTATTGATATCTGGTCAAAATTTGATCAATTCGGGGGTTTTGGCTCGAAATTCGGTCATTTCCCCGCAAAACCCGTTGCGATGCCCGGCGCGGTCGATGATATGCGCGATTTAAGGGGGCGCGATTTGCTGCAGCTGCTGTAGTGCTGATTTGAGTTAGAGGCGAAATGCGGAATTGTTCTTGGCACTTATATAGGCAATAAAAAAACAACCTTTTATGTATTGTTTTGTCGGATGGTCCGGGCTTATAATCGACCCATCGGCAGGGGGGCGGCCCTGACTGGTCAAAATTTAACCACCGCCCAAAACAGATTGAAGGGGTTACACATGACGCAATACCACGCAACGATTGAAGGCTTAACGTTTCGTATCAAGCAAATCGGTAAGGGGTACTTTGCTTTTGACGCTGTCACTGGTGTCTATGTTGCAAGGGGTGTTAATCACTGCGATCTATTCGCGCGAATTAATCGTGCTATCCAACACTAAAGGGGTTTAGTTATGAATCAGAAAATTTCGACCGGGTATGAAATCACCAAAGGTGCCGCAGAAAAGGCGCAACAAATGGGATGGGATGTAGTCAATATAAGCGTTAGCCAATCCGCGCAGGTCGCTATCATCACCAGTCACCGCCCTAATAAGTACCGCCCGGCGCAGTGTTACATCACCCACGAGTACAACCCTGGTGCAAATCACTTGTATTGGGGGCATTACGATTTGACCGAAGAGAAGGCTAGTGCGGATCATGCAAAGCGCTTTGCCCAATATGCTCAAACCTTCGGGGGTGCTGAAAATGGATGATTTATGGATAGTATTGGCCGCGCCTTTGGTCGCGTATTTCTTAATGATCGCGGTCGTAATATTTTCGCCGATGTTTAAAGGGGGTAAATCATGAAGCTAAAGACAACGAAAGAACTCGCCGCGTTTATGGCAGGCATTGAAGCCGGGCGGATGTTTAACCTTTATCACTCGCACTCTAACGGGTCCGGCGTCTACTGGCATAACACCGAGAGCGAGACCGATGGGTTACGGCTACAGCTTCACAGCGGTCAGGTCTACTTTGAGTGCTATGACGATTCAGAAGATATTTGGCGCGATCCACGGCCCGCAGCAATCGAGGGTATTATCTGCCGGTCCTATACAGACGCGCAGGCAGCTAAAAAGCATTACGCGCAGTGGCAAGCCGAAAAGCAAGCGAAGGGGGGTAAGTCATGAAGCTATTATCTCGAACAGGCAACACTAAACTAGTAAAAACCGCAAAGGGCGAACCGGTAGTGTTGGCTGGTCTTTCCATGATGCCAAACCGTGAGATATGCCCGGCAAGTAAGGCGGCAGACTGTTTTGACAGTTGCTTAAAGCACTCCGGCCTCGCGGCTGTTTATAAGTCGGTAAATGCGGCCCGGCAAAAAAAGACTGACTGGTATATGGCGGACTCTGAAGCATTCTTGTCGCAGCTGCGCCGGGAATTGGGAAACCTCGCACTGTATGCAATCAAGAACAATAAACAGGCTGTGGTACGTCTTAACGTGATTTCTGATGTGGCGTGGGAACGGCACGGAATCCCGCAAGAATTTCCCACGATAGAATTCTATGACTACACAAAGCGAGCCGATCGACTAGGAAAGACTCCGGCCAACTATAAATTGATGTTTAGCTATTCAGCTGCGCCGAAGTACGCAGCGCAGGTAAACAAAGCCTTAGAGACTGATATCCCTATCACTGTGGTGTTTCGTGGCGGCTTGCCTGCTGAGTATCTAGGCCGTCCGGTTATTGATGGCGATAAAAGCGATCTAAATAATCTTAAGGCTAAAGGTCATATCGTGGGTTTACGGGTTAAGGGTAACGACGCCAAAAACTCAGTGTCGCCGTTTATTGTCGACGCCAACATTATTTCAAGGGGCTAATTATGAATACGTCACAGTTTGAAAGGCTGCAGACTGCAGCAGGTGGGACGCTTGCCAGTGAACGGGCGATATTAAGGGCGTTTCGAGATTTGCTTAGTGACAAGGGTAAGGGCCGGGACATGCGAGATATTCGACACGTTCAAGCGCGGGAAGCTTTAGGACGTCACCGCAAGGATCAAGCGCGGTATTTTGAGATGATAAATGTTAAGGGGGTGATGTGATGCGTACTTATATCGTTAGCTGGTGTTTCTACGCACTTGGGGCCGATGATTCTAATGATTATTGGGAAACGGCAGAGTCATATGTTGACGCCCGCAGGGCGTACCGCAGGGCTTTAGACGCTGGTGCAGACATTGCCAGCATTTCGCAAGTTATCGACTCGACAGACTATGAGGGGGAAAGCTCGCTATGCCTTACGTAATAGAATGCGATCGAAAAGGAATCCTTCCGTTACAGTTTGACAACCCGGACGCTGCGAGCGATTGGCTAGATGAAAACGAGGCCGACACCGTGATTGAGTACGCGGAGATGATGTTAAAGGTGTATAACGCGGGGATGTGGTCACAATACCCGGATTCTGAGATTTACCCTTACATGATGCAAATAAATAACGCCGTCGATGAACCATCACAGGCGATAGATAGCGCGCGTCAATACTATTTCGAGTCGCGAATGATTCGATACCACGAGTTCGAGGGTATAAGCCCCTCGCGATGATTCCCCTTCTCGCCTGATATGCCCGCCTAAGTGCGGGCTTTTTTATGCGCGTCGATTAAGCATCGGC